>OGYI01000162.1_pt1 | contig 82457 bp, 77 predicted proteins | sample 1576521 | NCBI WGS metagenome assembly OGYI01 (sample SAMEA3541484, study PRJEB24748) | human gut metagenome | biome: human gut; feature: human-associated habitat; material: faeces | place: China | collected 2012
ATCTATCGGGGATTAAAGGTCGGAGGTGTAAGCCGTTAGTACGACTGGGCAGTTACAAGCCCATGACCTTTAGGTCGTGGGTAGTTGACTTAATGTCACCTCGCTAAGTGGTAAAGTAAAAGTAAAAATACATCCTCGTGGTGTATTATCTGTAAGAATGAGCCCTCCATCATGTGCTTCTATAATAGACTGGCAAAGTGACAGACCAAGACCGAGACTTCTCTGGCTGTCTGCAATCGTACTTTTCCCGGTATAAAACATCTCAAATATATGTGGTTTCATTTCATCTGCAATTCCCGGTCCATTATCTTCCACGCAAATCTGTGCTTTTCCATTACATTTCATTCCCCGGATACAGATTTTCGAGCCTTTCGGTGTATATTTTATGGCATTATCAATCAGATTCACTAGTACCTGTATGATAAGCTGCACATCCATCCGGACAAGAATCAGTTCTTCACACTTTGTCACAATTGTATATTCATCATGCTTCCTGCTGATATGACGCAGAGATTCTGCAATGACTTCATCAAGTAACTGATCTGTAAATTTAAACTTCAGCCGCCCATCATTAAGCCTTGTAATAGATAACAGATTCTCTACCACGCCAATGAGCCATTCAGAATCATCATAAATATCCGCATAAATCTGCTGCTTCGTTTTACTGTCTAAGCACGCTCCGTTATTTAAAAGCATATCCGCATTGCCGGAAATAGAACAAAGCGGCGTCCTTAGATCATGAGAAATCGCACGCAGTAAATCTGCTCGCAGCTGTTCATTTTTCGCCAAAATAGCATTCTTCTCTTTTTCTATTGCATTGCGCAGATTTTCCATAGCAAGCGCACATTCATTTACTACGGAAAGTAAAATGCTATACTCAACGGAATCAAGAACATCTTTGTTCGCCGGGATTCCAATTACACCATATACGTGATCACCAATGCGGATCGCTAAATATAAACATTTTGCATTTTTAAAATAATTCGTTCCTACTCCTGCACGCTTATTATTTTCATAGACCCATCTGGCAATCTTTTGTTCTTCCGGTATTAAAAATTGCCGATTCGTTTCTTCCTGATTTTGACAAAATACCTGTCCCTGTGACAATTTTCCCTCTTCTACAATATATGCAACAATATCCCGGTTCAGTAAACGAACCAGCTGCGTGCAGGTGACACGCAGCATCTCTTTACTGCTCCTCGCTTTTTGCAACAGGCGGTCTGTGTCGAATAATACCTGAGTTCGAAATGCAAGCTGAGAGGAAATCCTTGCATGCATTTTTAATTTAGCGGAAAGAGTTCCCGCCAACACAGAGCATACCAGCATAATCGCAAAAGTCACCGGATATCCAACTGCATATGTCTGGAAAGACATCCTTGGTTCCGTAAGAAAAAAACAAAATAAAACAACGCTTAAAAAGGAACCTGCGATACTGCACAGATAACCATCTGTCAAAATAGAAGTAATCAATACACCAAGGATATATATCGTAACGATATTCGTATCTGTAAAATGCAGTTTCTGAAACAAAAGACCAATAATCGTACATATCACAAATATAAAAACCGTCACAAAACAATCTTTCATTGACGGTTTCTTTGCATATAATACAAAATGCTGTTTTAATACACTTTCTCTACTTTCATTTTCTTCCATTATTTTATTTTCCCCGCTTTTTACTTAAAATGTACCCCTGAAATCTTTACTCATAAAATCATATATAAAAAGATTGCAGAAGTACATTAAAGTATATCATACTGCTTTATCACCGTCAAAACACTACCTCTTATCTTCCTTTTTTGAATCATAAATTATCATACCTGCTTTACCACATTTCTTTTGATAATCATGTATTTCTTTTAACAACTCTTCATCAGAAATTTTATCCAAAGATATAAATTTACAGGATTGCGTATTTTCCTTCTCCCCTATAATAAATGCTTTGTAATTTTCATTGATGAAATATCCAATCTTTCCCATAACAAAAAAACAAACAATAAACATTACCAATACTGTTAAGAGTAAAATTACTTCTTTCATCATTTATCCCCTCTTTAATTTAAATATGGAAACACTTTTTAATTGCCTTATGCTCTCCGATTACTAAAAGCGTGATATTCCCTGTAAAAAATGTATCTGGAGATATTGCCATGCTAAGCTCTCCGTTATTTTTTATTGCAAGGATATTAATATCATATTTTCTTCGAATATCCAGCTCTCCAACCGTTTTTCCAATCCACTCTTTCGGTACTTCCACTTCAAATATCGCATGAGAAGCGTCTACTTCCATATAATCAAGGATATGGTCATCGGTATAACGGATTGAAGCCCATTTTGCCACCTGTTTTTCTGGATAAATTACTTTATCTGCACCATTCCTTAAAAGGAATTTCTCCTGAACATCCCTCTCTGCTCTCGAAATAACCATTTTTGCACCAAGTTCCTTTAATAAAGATGTGGTCTCTAATGAATTTTGAAAACTTCCGCCAATCGTAACAAAACAGATATCATAATTTCCAATTCCTAATGATTCTAAAAATTCCGCATTTGTGCTATCTCCAATCTGTGCATTTGTGACGTAGGGAAGAACTTTATCCACTCTGCCTTCATTGATATCTACTGCCATAATTTCATGCCCTAATTCACTAAGCTCCATTGCAATATGTCTTCCAAATCTCCCAAGTCCGATTAATAATATATTTTTCATAATTCCATTCTCCTTCTGCCTTATCTAACGGATGCCATACACGATCCTAATACCATCCTACTACTATCCTACTGTTATTTTTTCTAATGGTAATTTTGCATTTCCCTTCTTTTTCTTTGACAGGACCGCATAAATAAGAGTAAGTCCTCCTACTCTTCCAAGATACATAAGTATGATCAGTATGAATTGTGACACTATATGAAGCTTTGGTGTGATTCCTAATGTAAGCCCTACTGTTCCAACCGCTGACGCTGCTTCATAAAGACACTCCAAAAGCGGAAGCCCCTCATATACACTGATCGTAATTCCTCCACATAAAAATAACATACAGTACATCATCGCAATCGTTGATGCATTCTTTATCACGCTGCATTCGATTCTTCTTCCAAATGTTTCAACATTTTCCTTACTCCGGAATGTGGCAAATGCATTCAATATAAGTACTGCAAAAGTTGTCGTCTTCATACCTCCTGCCGTAGAACTTGGCGAACCTCCGACAAGCATAAGTATAATAATCATTGTTTTTGAAACTTCTGTCATTTTAGAAATATCCATAGTATTAAATCCGGCAGTTCTTGGGGTTACTGCCTGAAAAGCCGATGCAAGCAACCGTTTTCCCACTGACAGATGAGTAAAATCAGAAAAAAAGAAAAAAACAGCCGGTAAAACTATCAAAAGTACTGTTGTCACAAATATGATCTTACTCTGCATATGATACTTCTTAAAGTGGATTTTATTAATACAAATATCCTCCCACGTAAGAAATCCTATACCACCTGCTATAATTAAAAACATAATCACTACATTTACAATCGGATTTCCTGCATAAGCGGTAATGGATGGAAATGGATTCTCAGGTGTGCCTAAAATATCAAATCCAGCATTACAAAAAGCTGATATGGAATGAAATACTGCCATCCATATCCCTTTCCTGCCAAAATCATGATAAAAAACCGGCAGCAACACTAATGCGCCTGCCATCTCAACAAATAATGTTCCCTTTAAAATAAACTTTGTCAGACGGACAATTCCTCCTACTTTATGTGCAGAAATTGCATTCTGCATCGTGCTGCGCTGCATCAGAGAAATCTTTCTGCCTGACAGCATAAATACAGAAACGGCAACAGTAACTACACCAAGTCCTCCTATCTGTATCAAAAGCAAAATCACCACCTGTCCAAAAACAGACCAGTAACTTCCTGTATCCAAGACAGCAAGTCCCGTTACACATACTGCGGAAGTTGATGTAAAAAGCGTCTGATTAAATGGAGTCATCACTCCCTCGGCAGAAGAAACTGGCAACATTAATATAATTGCCCCCAATAAAATAACACCTGCAAATCCCAGAATAATTAATTGAAAAGAAGACAAATGCTTCTTTTTATGTATGTCTTTTGACATAAATCCCTCCTGTTATTACTATTTCATCCGGCATATTTCCCCTCATTATATATGTCTGTATTCAAAGATAGTGTAAATATATTGACTATCATATTAAGATTACATAAAGATTTGCAGATTTGATAATAGACGAAAAAAAGAAAAAGTGCCCTATCCCATCTGCTCTATAGTCGCTGTAGTCAAGATGCTCACCCGCATCTTAAATACGCTCCCAAGCCGCATCTGGGATAGGGCATTTTTTCTTTTTTCTGACTATTCAAATTCGCGGGAATGGGGATTCTCGCAGAGGTTGTGGATTTCCATGGGATTAAATTCTAAAGAGTTGACATTCAAATTGTTGTATGTTGCTGAATTGCATTGATGTTTCTAAAGAAAAGTGAATTCTTATAAGTTTGATTTTGTTCCGTTACGCTAAACGCTTCATTTTCCTCAAAAAACCAGCGGCTTTCTAACCTCATCCCACAACTCAGTTAAAAAACAAGGGGATTGTCCAAAAGTCTACGATTTCTAATATAACTAAATTCCATGTATATACAACAACTTAAATGGCAGCTCTTTTGAATTTAATTTCTCGAAAAGTCATAATCTTCTGGAAAATCCCCATTCTCACCAACTGTAGATTTAGATTAAACAGAAAAAAGAAAGAATACCATATCCCAGATGCGGCTTCGGAGCGTGTTTAAGATGCAGATGCGCATCTTAAATACAGCGACTACAGAGCAGATGGAATATGGTATTCTTTCTTTTTTCGTCTACACGAAATCTACAAATCAGGATTTAAAGTTTTCTTCGTCTGACTACAATACAGATTCCCACTGCCAGTATTATCAGTGGAATCACAAATACTGTCATAATCAATGTTGCTTTCTGGTTAAATGCCGGTACGACTGCATTCTCTGTTTTTAAGCTCTTTGCCCTGATCGATATCTTACTCTTTTGTTCTGCAAGATAATTCACACCATTTAATACAAAGTCCGTATTGGCTCCACTTACTGCCTGATCAATATCTTGAAGTAGCATGTTCGTACATCCAGTTACGATCATTCTTCCACCAGAAGAATCAGATACCGCTACAGAGATGTCAAATGGACCGCTGATATCTTTCTTTTCCTTATTTAACGTGGAACTTGATGTATCTACCTTGGAATAAGCGCCATCACTTGTGGAAAGTAATGAAGTTACAGTGTAATCGGATGCAGAAGAATCCTTCTTTGCATTCTTTTCTGTGATATCTTTTAAACCTTTTGCACTTGGAGCAAGGACATAAACATTGCTGTTATACTGTGCAGAAGTTGCATCAGAACTTTCAATCGTCGGCAGCAGATAAATTGGATATTGTGTATATTTACTTGCATCGCTTTCTACCACAACACCTTTCTGCGGTTCTACATTATATGATTGAAGCAGGCTGTATAAGTTTGTAAGATTCTCTACTCTTGCATCTAAGAATACATACATCTTTCCACCGTTTTTCATATAAGTTTTAATCATCTTAAGCTCATCTTTTGTGATATCTTTTTGCGCACCATTGATGAGCAGGATCGAACAATCATCCGGCACTTTCTGTTCTGTGAGAAGATTCAGTGTTTTTACTGAATAATTGTCTCCCTCAAAACTACTTGTCGTACTTGAATCAAAACTTTGTTCCGAATGTCCGCTTAACGTATAGATTACTGGTGTGGAATCTGAAATAACATAATTAATCGCTTCTGTTGTAAGACTTTCTAACTGAAGAGAATCTGCCGAATAGGAGTAGTCACTTCCATAACTGTAGGAAACATAGTCATTTGCAGAAACATAGCGGTATTTCTTACCACATTTTATAATCATACTGTCATTTGCAACTTCTTCACTGCTATCTACATATTTCTTTGTAAAGTTTGGATACAGCTCTGGATCTTTATAAACAAATTTTATTTTTACAGAATTTTTCTTATATTCTTTCCAGACCTGTGCATAAGAAGAATTTACATCAGATTCTTTATTCACTACATATATGGTAACTTCTTTATCTAACCCTTTTATTATTTTTTTCGTCTGTTTTGAAAGTGAGTAAATTTTATTGGCTGTTACATCTACTGTATAGTTTTTACTTGTTACAAATATATTGACCGCAATAACTGCTGCGATTAAAACAACAACTGCTACTGCTGAAAAAATACCTTTTTTTAATTTTGTATTCATCTTTTTCCCTGCCATTTTATGCCCTCCTAATTCCATCTGCGTTTTTCAATCCCCTGCATTGTCAGGAATAAAAATACTGCAATAAATGATACGTAATATACAATAGAAGATGCATTTAAAATTCCACTGCAAAAGTCATTAAAACGATCTAATACAGAAAACCAGTCAATGATTTTAGACAGACCGTTGTCAAACAGCGTGGGTTTTACTTTGCTTAAAACACCAATTACAGCGATACCGGCAATGCCCACTCCTGCCGCAATTTTCATATTCTTTGTCTCATCATAGAAGAACCATGCAATAAGAAGTACTGCCAGCACACATACGAGATACGTATATCTTGCTCTTCCTGGTACAACATTTGAGATATTCGGAAGTAACATACAAAATAAAACTACTGCAAAGGATAAGGCTGCTGCGATCATCTGATTATCTGTGATAGAAGATACAAACATTCCTACTGCCATCAGGCAGGCGCCTAAAAGGAAGTAACCAAGGCAGCCGGTAAGAACTGTTTTCCAGTTTACACTTCCAAACATACTTAATACACCGGCTTCTATAAGGCTTACTAACATAGACATAGCCAGCAGTGTTACAGATGCCAGATACTTTCCAAGGACAATGCTTCCCGGTCGAATCGGAGAAGTATACAAAAGCTGGTCTGTTCTCTGCTTCTTTTCTTCCGCAAATAAACGCATGGTAAGAATCGGCACAATAACAATATATAAGATTGTACTGTTAGAAAATACATACTGTGAATAGTCTGTATACCCGTAAGACATACAGATTACTGAAAAATAAACTCCTGTTGCAGCAATAAAAAGAGCAAAATAAATATAGGCTGCCAGTGAGTGGAAATAGCTTCTCATTTCTTTTAAATAAATGGCTTTCATTCTACTTATCCTCCTCTTTTACGTCTTCTGCTTTTTTCTTTCTTTTAAAAGAAAAACCATGATGGCTTTGCTTTTCGATCTGCTCCGAAGCCTTCTTTGCCTCTGACTCTACTTCTTCCACATCCTGTCCGGTAAGTTTCAGAAATACATCTTCAAGAGACAAACTTTCTCGTTCCATCTTGATGATCGGCAATTTTTCTTCTGCAAACTCAAAGAATAAATTATCGCGGATATCCTCTTTTGTTGCTGTTTTTGCCTGCACATCAACAATGTCTTCTTTTTCTCCTGTAATCTTGTAATCTTTAATATATTCTGAAGCTTTTAATACTTTTTCTACTTTTTCCTTATCTCCTTTTACCGATAAAATAATACTGTCCGTATCTGAAAAATCTTCTGATAAATGCTCTGGTGTGTCTTCTGCAACTAATGTTCCCTTATCTATAATAAGTACATAATCACATACTGCATTCACTTCTGATAAAATATGAGAACTTAAAATAATCGTATGCTTTTCACCCAGACTCTTAATCAAAGAACGAATCTCTATAATCTGGTTTGGATCAAGACCTACCGTCGGCTCATCAAGGATCAATAGTGGTGGATTTCCAATTAGTGCCTGCGCAAGCCCTACTCTTTGTTTATATCCCTTGGAAAGATTTTTAATCAGTCTTTTTTTCATATCAGAAATCTTTACTGCTTCTGTTACTTCATTGATCGATGATTCTTTTTCTGTTTTTTTACGGATTCCCTTAAGATCACAAATAAAATTCAAATATTCTTCTACTGTCATATCTTCATACAGAGGAGGAATCTCCGGAAGATACCCAATTAACTTCTTTGCCTGTAAGGGCTGTTCTAAAATATCATATCCACCAATTTTCACTTCACCAGAAGTCGCAGAAATATATCCGGTCATTATATTCATTGTTGTAGACTTTCCTGCACCGTTTGGTCCAAGCAGACCGGCAATCTGTCCGTCAGGTACGGAAAAACTAATATCTTTTACTGCATGGTGTTTTCCGTAATCTTTGACTAAGTTTTTTACTTCTATCATAAAATAAGCCTCCTGTTTAAATTTACACGTAGTATAGTATTCTTAATTTACGATAATTTTGTGAACATATGCCTTTTTTCACATTAAGTTCACACTTTAAACAGAATTATCCTTATGTCTTTTATTGTTTTTCTATTAACAATAACTCTTTTATATATATCTATATGATTCCCTTTTTCTTTTTTTATTTTTTATAGTTTTCTTTTTTTGCAAACTGAAAAAATGAAATTCTTGCAGCTACAACTATCATTTTTTCTCATTTTGCACTTAAAAATATGAAGTTAAATGTCGGGTTATGAAATTTTTTTAAAAAAAATTGTACTTTTGCTTATTCTTTTTATTGAATAACTTCTCACAATATAGTATAATAGAGCGCGGAAAAAGAACTTGATGAGAGACTTGATTCTGATATTTTTTTGTCAATCATCAGGAGTTTAAAAATATGTATAATATACAATATCAAGGAGGAACAAACTATGTCTTACGTTGATGACGTACTTGCAAGAGTTATTGAGAAAAACCCAAGTGAACCAGAATTCCATCAGGCAGTTACTGAAGTATTTGAAACAATCCGCCCATTAATTGAAGCGAATGAAGAAGAATTCAAAAAACAGGCTGTTTTAGAGAGAATCACTGAACCTGAAAGAATGATTAAGTTCCGCGTACCATGGGTTGATGACAATGGACAGGTTCAGGTTAACATGGGTATCCGTGTTCAGTTTAACAGCGCAATCGGACCTTACAAGGGAGGCTTACGTTTCCACCCATCTGTAAACCAGGGTATTATCAAGTTCTTAGGATTTGAACAGATTTTCAAAAACTCTCTTACAGGACTTCCAATCGGTGGTGGTAAAGGTGGTTCTGATTTCGATCCTAAGGGTAAATCCGATCGTGAAGTTATGGCATTCTGCCAGAGCTTTATGACAGAGCTTTGCAAACATATCGGTGCAGACACTGACGTACCTGCTGGTGATATCGGTGTTGGCGGAAGAGAAATCGGTTACCTTTTCGGACAGTATAAGAGAATCAAAGGTCTTTACGAAGGTGTTCTTACAGGAAAAGGCTTAACATATGGTGGTTCCCTTGCAAGAACAGAAGCTACAGGATATGGTCTTGTATACTTTACAGAAGAAATGTTAAAATGCCACAACGATGATATTGCTGGTAAGACAGTTGTTGTTTCCGGTGCTGGTAACGTTGCAATCTATGCTACTGAAAAATGTCAGCAGCTTGGCGCAAAAGTTGTAACTTGTTCTGATTCTACTGGATGGGTATATGATCCAGAAGGAATCGATTTAGCTGCATTAAAAGAAATCAAAGAAGTTAAACGTGCTCGTTTAACAGAATACAAAAAGTATCGTCCAAACAGTGAATATCACGAAGGACGTGGTGTATGGTCTGTTAAATGTGATATTGCTCTTCCATGTGCTACTCAGAACGAGCTTTTCCTTGAAGATGCAAAACAGTTAGTTGCTAACGGATGTATCGCTGTATGTGAAGGTGCTAACATGCCTACTACATTAGATGCTACAAAGTACTTACAGGAAAACGGTGTATGGTTCGCTCCTGGTAAAGCTTCTAATGCCGGTGGTGTTGCTACATCCGCTCTTGAAATGTCCCAGAACAGCGAAAGATTAAGCTGGACATTTGAAGAAGTTGACAGCAAGCTTAAAAACATCATGGTTAACATTTATCATAACATTGATGATGCTGCAAAACGTTACAACAAAGAAGGCGACTATGTAACTGGCGCTAACATCGCTGGTTTTGAGAAAGTATTAAATGCTATGCTTGCACAGGGCGTTTGCTAATTCTTCCCTGATTATTATTTGAAAATAAATTTTTTCTTGAAATCGTTTTTCAAATGATATATAATCAAAGAACACAAAGGAGTGTTCCGTTTAGGAATACTCCTTTTTTGTTTTCCTTTTTTTCATTTTAAGGTTTATGAAAGAATCCTAGAGTACATTAAATCACTTTTGGAGGTAACATATTATGGATAAAATAGACAGAAAAATTCTCTCTCTTCTTCAGGAGAATGCCAGATATCCTTTAAAATATCTTGCGCAGAAAGTATTTTTATCTTCTCCTGCTGTTTCTACAAGAATAGAACGTTTGGAAAAAGCCGGCATTCTCACCGGCTATCATGCAACGATTGATCCCGTTGCTCTTGGATATCATATTACTGCATTTATCAATCTGACTTTAGACCCAAAACAAAAGGATGAGTTCTATCCTTATGTCAAAGATTGTCCAAATGTACTTGAATGCAACTGTGTTACTGGTACATATTCAATCATGTTAAAGGTAGCCTTTCCAAGTACAATGGAATTAGACACCTTTATCGGACATCTGCAAAGATTTGGGAACACACAGACACAGATTGTATTCTCTACTGCTGTTCCCCCAAGAGGAGTTGGCATCGCAACAGATGACCTTGAAAAAGAATAATTACCGGATGCTCTATAATTTCTCTGTCAATACTGTCTAGAGATATTATAGAGTATCCGGTAATTCATTTTACTTATGATAAGGATGGTTGTTGAGTATTCGGTATCCGCGATAGATCTGCTCATATAGAACCATACCTGTCATATTAGAAGACATGGTAAAGTCTGAGAGAATCAGAGATTCTATCATTATTGGCTGTTTTGTTTTTGATGCCATCTTTGTCTGGTCATCAGCCAAAATTTCTTCGCTCCATTCCGGAACCAAAAACATAATTCCCTTTATTCCGGAACCTTCCCAATTTTTTATCTGTTCACTCAGTCTTTCTGATGTAAGTTCCGCCTTGCCTGGCTGTACTATGAACTTCTTCATCCCTGTATCTTTTACTAACAAAGACTCCCATTCTTTTTCTTTCTTTATAAACTTACAACTAATCTTACAATAGCGGCTAAGACGTTTCTCATATTCTGCGATTGCTTTCTTACAGAATTTCTGTGACTTCTTAGATTCCTGTATATATATTTCGTATTTCATGTTATTCCTCTATTAAAATGCATAAAAAAAAACGAACCAGAAGGGACTCGAACCCCCGACACACGGTTCCGGAAACCGTTGCTCTATCCAACTGAGCTACTGGTCCAATGGAAGTTCATAAAAACTTCCGCTGTTTATAATACTATATTTTATATCATATTGCAAGGAAAATTTTCTTTGTAAATTCGATAATCCTCTGCATTTTCTCTCAGTTTTTTTACTGCTTCTTTGATACATTTTATCGTGTAATCGATTTCATCCTGCGTGTTTTGATATCCAATCGTAAGTCGCAATGTTCCCCGAGCCAGTTTTTCCGGAATCCCCATGGCGGTAAGCACATGAGAAGGAGCAGTATCTCCCGTACTGCATGCTGAAGCAGCAGAAGCGCATATATTTTTATCATCTAACAAGAGCAATAATTCATTTCCTTCTATAAACTGAAAACTGACATTGCAATTTCCCGGCAGCCTCCTCGCAACACTTCCGTTTATTCGACAATATGGTATTTCTTCACAAAGTTTTTTCATAAGATACTCCCTCATTTGCTGCACTCTTTTCTCTCTTTCCTTCTGTGCGGCAAATGCGATCTCTGCTGCCTTTCCCATACCAACAATTCCCGCAACATTTTCTGTTCCTGCTCGATGATTTCTCTCCTGCTTTCCTCCATGAATATAAGACATAACAGGCACACGTTTATCTATATAAAGAAATCCCACCCCTTTTGGTCCATTAAATTTATGTGCGCTTGCACTTAGTAAATGTATATTTTCTCTTCTAACATCAATAGGAATCTGTCCATATGCCTGTACGGCATCTGTATGAAAGAAAATATCATTTTCCTTTGCAATTTTTCCAATCTGCTCAATTGGCTGTATTGTTCCCACTTCATTATTAGCATACATAATAGAAATTAATATCGTATCTTTTCGTATCGCTCTTTGAAGCGCATCGAAACGAACACACCCCCACTCATCTACATCAAGATATGTCACTTCAAATCCCTGTGTTTCTAAATAAGCACAGCTGTTTAATACTGCATGATGCTCAATTTTACTTGTAATAATATGTTTTCCTTTTTCTTTTAATCTTTGTGCTGTACTTTTTATCGCCCAGTTATCTGACTCCGTCCCACCTGATGTAAAATAAATTTCTTCTGCGGATACTTTCAGCGTCTCCCCAATTTGTTTGCGGACCGTTTCTAGCGCCTGCCGACATTCTGATGCCATTTTATATATTCCAGAAGGATTCCCGTATTTTTCGCAAAAATATGGCTGCATCACTTCTTCTACTTCCGGACGAACCGGTGTTGTTGCTGCATTATCAAGATAAATCTGCTGCATAGGCTTTCCTCTTTTCCATCATTCTTTACGAATTGCTTCTGAATAGATACTTTTATTTCTGCATACAATCAAATAATCCTTTATCTATGGTGTTTTCATGTCATATAAAACTTCCTATAAAAAAACAATTTTTACTGGAACATTAATTTTAACACTCTCTGGTTTTCTCGCTAGAATACTCGGATTCTATAACAGAATATTCCTTTCTAATCTGATTGGTGCAAAAGAACTTGGAATTTATCAGCTGATTTTTCCAGTATATATGCTATGTTTTTCTTTATGCTGTCATGGCTTTGAGACTGGAATCTCTAATTTTACTTCTCGTTTTTTTGCAAAAGGTCAAAAAAAGAACGCACACCGGCTTGTAAAACTCGGCTGCCTTCTCTCTTTTTTTCTTTCTATTATATTAATGTTTTTTTTATTTGAAGGTGCTGATTATTTAAGTACATTTATCTTAAAAGAAGCTTCTGCCTCTCCTTCTTTAAAAATCGCAGCACTCTCTCTTCCCTTTGTGTCCATAAAAGCCTGTCTCCATGGCTATTACATCGGTTTGAATCGTTCTGCTGTACCCGCAATCAGTCAGATTGTGGAGCAAATCACCCGCGTCGGAAGTATTTATCTTCTTTCTGTTACCCTTTTTATTTTAGGTGCCGATGCTCGTATTGCAGCATGGGGAATGGTCTTTGGAGAAGGGGTTTCTACATTTTATACTATTCTTGCCTATTTTCGTACATACTTTTTAGAAAACAGAAATTCCCTTTTTCATAAGAACGCAATCTCCAAAAAGAAAAATACAAAAAAAAGAGCAGATACCCATCGAACTGAGCCTGCTCTTTTCCCGATAAAAAAGCTTTTCTTTCACTTTTTTTCTTTTAGTCTTCCTATCTCCATCAATCATTTCAGCCTCACTGTAATCAGTAGCTTAGAAACGATGTTAATTCCTTTTATGTTGAACATATTTTTCCAAAGTCATACTCATGCTTTAGAAACTTATGGTACTTTAACCGGCATGGCATTACCGTTTCTATTCTTTCCCGCTACAATTGTAAACTCTTTATCTGTAATGCTTATGCCGGCTATCTCTTCTGCCTATGACCGAAAACAGCACCAGCAAATGGAGAAAACGATTTCTGCCAGCCTGCACTTTTGTATTCTCATCGGTATATTCAGCACGTTTGCCTTTCTTATTTACGGAACCATACTTGGAGAAATCATCTTTCACAGTAAGGAAGCCGGTGAATATGTTCATTCTTTCTCTCTTCTTTGTCCATTTATGTATGCTGCACAAACAACATCCAGTATTCTAAACGGATTTGGTAAGACAAAACAGACACTCTACCACAATCTTCTCGGTGTTGGAATCCGAATCTTCTTTATTCTGCTCCTTATTCCTTCCAAAGGAATTTTCGGATATTTATTAGGACTTCTTGCCGGATACAGCCTTCAGCTTCTTTTAAATATTTATTATATTTATCGCACGATACCTTTTTCCTTTTGTGTCCAAAAGACGATTCTTTATCCTGTGATTACTGCGATAATCTGCGGAATTCTTTCAAAAAAATGCTGGGAAATCGCTGCGGTTTCTCTGCAGATTCCTGCATTTTATATTCTCGCTGCCAGCGGATGCCTGTATTTTTTCCTTTTTATCCTTCTGCAGCTTTTAAGGGAGTATGTCACTACACAACTCGGGCAATCTGCTCACATAAAATAAGGCGCATCATCTGATGCGGAAAAGTAAGCGCCGAAAAACTTAACTTTTCATTTGCCCTTCGTATCACTTTCTCCGACAGACCAAGCGAACCACCAATCACAAAAGTCACCTGTGAAGGTACCTGCAAAAAAATCCTGTTCATCCGGTCGCCCCATTCCTGTGTACTATAATGCTTTCCATCAATACAAAGAGCAACAACATATTCATCGTCTTTTATTTTATTTAAAATCCGTTCCCCCTCTGTGTCTCGAATCTGTCTTTCCACAGATTCGGGACACGAATCAGGTGTCGGTTCATCTGGACATTCCAAAATATCCATCGGATATTTCTTTCGGATTTCTTTTACATAATGTCCAATACCCTCTTTAAAAAATTCTTCTTTTACTCTGCCAACACAGACAATCTTTATTCCTCTCATAATACATTAATCGTCTCTTCTACCACCGAATAATAGAAGAAGACGTAACAACTGTAAAATAGAAGATGCAGCAGCAGCAACATAAGTAAGTGCAGCAGCCGTAAGCACCTTTCTTGCACCAGAAATTTCATCGTCATAAAGAATATGAGAATTACCAAGAATCTTTAATGCTCTTGAAGAAGCATTAAACTCCACCGGCAGCGTAACAAGCTGAAATATTACAGTAAGTGAAAACAGCAATACACCAAGCATGATCAATGTATGGCTTCCTCCAAGAATAATTCCGATCAAAATAAGCGGCCAGGAAATACTTGCTCCAAAATTCACAACTGGTACAATCGCACCGCGGATCTTAAGCGGCGCATAACTTTCTGCATCCTGAATCGCATGCCCACATTCATGTGCCGCCACTCCGATTGCCGCCACAGAAGTAGAGCGGAATGTTGCGTCAGATAAATTAAGAACCCGGTTTCTTGGATCATAGTTATCTGTCAGATCTCCGGAAATATGCCGAATCTCCACATCATAAATTCCCGCTCCATGTAAAATACGCTCTGCCGCCTCTGCAGCAGTAATTCCCGCATGACTTCTTACCTTATCAAACTTCGCATAAGTAGACTTTACTCTTGCAGAAGCAAGCAGACAGATTATCATGCCTATTACAACCAGAATATATGTCGGGTCCCAAAATGCCCCGTAATATCCTCCATAATACATATCGATACCTCCAATTTTAAATGTAAGCAATTCTTTCTTCTCTTACTTCCGAAGTTCTTCATTGCTCTTAAATTATTATAAATCCTTTTCTTTTCATTATTGTTCAATACGGTAGGCAGCGATAACCTCCGCTGTATACATATGATGATAATCCTTCTGCGGGTACCATCTTCCATCCACTTCTGAATCAATAAATTCTTCTGGATTCAACTGCGTTTCCATAAGTTTTTTACATACAAAAACTATTTTACCTTCCTCAAAAGTTGGCTGTTCCTCATCGGTTTTTACTACATGAAAACCTACTTTGCTAATTTTATCTTCATCTCTTCCAGATACTTTTCCAAGATATCCCATCTCCTCCTTACGCTCTCCATCAAAAAATGTTAACGTGAAGAATTCTCCTGCATCTACAAATTCTTTTGTAAAGCGCTGTGGACGTATCCCGACAGTTACGACATTCTTTCCCCAAAAAACGCCCATCATTCCCCAGGAAGCAGTCATCGTATTCACCTTGCCTTCTCTCTCGGCAGAAATCAACATCCAGTCCTGACCAATTCTCTGAAATGGGTTTATATTTTCCTTTGTTATATCAATCTTTTCAAACTTCATTATGATATCCTCCTTAAAATTTCAATTAATAATCCAGCTTTCTTGCTGCTTCTACAATCATCTCTTCAGTTACAGTATATGGATAATGCGCAAGATCCTCATCTTTTACCATAAACGATGTGCACTTTGCGACTTCTTCCACCGTAACACCAATTTCAGAAAGTTTCGTTGGAAGTCCGACTGTCTTATTAAAAGCAGTCAGCTTCTCGCACTCTTCTGCTTTACCATCAATCGTAAGCAGAAGCAAAACACCAAATCCAACGACAACGCCATGCAGATGATTCTCATCAAATCCAGGCAGATTGCAAAGGCCATAGAAAAAGGCATGCGCAGCTCCACCATTATAATCCATCGTATGTTCTCTTGCCACAAGTAACGAAGCCCAGCCTGCTGTAATAATAATAACAAGTGCTGCCTGCTCTAGCGCATAGGATGCTGTTCCCTGCTCGTTATCTTTTAATGCCTGTGCTCCATGTTCGAGCATTGCTTCCATACACATACGGCTAAGCTGTACTCCCATTGCCTTATAATGCTCTAACTGCTCACCTCTTGCGGAAATACTTACTTCATAATACTTTGCATAAGTATCTCCAATTCCAGCCCATAAATATTCTTTTGGCGCATTCGCAATAATTTCTGTATCAATAAAAATATGCTTCGCCGGTTCGAGAAAATGTACAAACTTACAAAATGTTCCGTCTTCGTTATATACAATAGACACCGCAGATGTCGGAGCACAGTTTGATGCGATCGTCGGGAAAGAAAAATACGGCTTTTCAAGCGCAATACTCACAAGCTTACATGTATCGATTGCCTTTCCTCCGCCAACAGCAAATATCACATCTGCCTGTTGTACTGCTTCTAACTGTTCGAGAGCTTCTGCATTCTCAAAGGTACATTCTCCTCCAAACCATACAAAATCAACAATTTCAATTCCAGTGTCTTTTACCGCACAAAGCAGCTTCTCCTTTGCAGCAGCCATCGCCTTCTTTCCACCAATAACAACTGCCTTGCTCCCATATATATGACATTGTTTTTCAATCTTTCTATATGCTTCCGGTCCTACCGTATACGGTGGAACCTGTACTGAATAGTTCTCCATGATATACTCCTTTCTGTCCGTTTTATTATAGTAAAGTAATATCCCCTCGTCAATATATGATTCCTGTTCTTGTTCTTTCTCATCTCATATGCTACACTCATAGAGACTATCTACTTAATCAAAATATATAAATATATAAAATTAAAAAAGGAGTGTTTCATTTTATGTTAAACAAACAATACACAGACATGCTACAGGAAAAAGACGTTATCTTTGAAATATTCCAGTATGCTACAGAACGTGCCAAAGTCGTTGGCGCAGAAAATATTTATGATTTTAGCCTTGGTAACCCTTCTGTACCTGCACCTTCTATTGTAAACGAAACAATTGTCCAAAAAGTGAAAACTTTAGACCCTCTTGCTCTGCATGGATACAGTCCAGGCTTTGGAATCATGGAAACCCGCGAAAAAATTGCTGCCTCTTTAAATAAAAAATATGGTTCAGCCTATAAAGCCACCAATATTTTTATGGCAATTGGCGCTGCTGGAGCTTTAGCTCACGCTCTTCGTGCGGTAACAAATCCCGGCGATGAAATTATTACTTTTGCACCTTGTTTCTCTGAATATAAACCATATACCGCCGGTGCTGGATTAAAGCTCACAATTATCCCTGCAGATATCGACACTTTCCAGATTAATTTTGCAGCATTTGAAGCCCAATTAAATGAAAATGTTTCTGCTGTCCTGATTAACTCTCCAAATAACCCTTCCGGAATTGTCTACTCTACAGAAACCATTGAAAAGCTGTCATCAATCTTAACAGCAAAATCAAAAGAATTCCATCATCCAATCTATCTTATTTCAGATGAGCCTTATCGTGACATTATTTTTGAAGGAGTAGATGCTCCTTACATTGCAAATTATTATAAGAACACGCTAACCTGCTATTCTTTTAGTAAATCGATCTCTCTTCCGGGAGAGCGTATCGGCTATCTTGCCGTACATCCGGATTGTTCAGATGCCGATAAGATTATTGAAATCTGTCCGCAGATTTCCCGAACAATCGGCCAAAATGGTGCCGCTTCCCTGATACAGAGAACCGTAGCGGATGTCTGCGGCTGCACCTCCGATTTAGGCGTGTATGAAACAAACAAAAAAATACTTTTTGAAGCGCTTAGAGAATACGGCTATCATTGTGTAGAACCCGGCGGAACGTTCTATATGTTCCCACGTTCTTTAGAACCGGATTCCCAGGCATTTTGCAAAAAAGCAATGGAAAAAGATCTAATGCTCGTTCCTGGAGATATCTTTGGATGTCCGGGTCACTTCCGTATCGCTTACTGTGTCCCTACTCAAAGAGTGGAAAAGGCACTTCCCGTATTTAAGGAACTTGCCGAAGAATACAGATAACAACTATAGATAACTCACAAAAATTCAAGAATATCCCGTACTGTTGTGTAGCAAATCACAGTACGGGATATTTCTTTTTTATTTCTATAACAATTTAATTCTTTAACGATTCTTTTTCCAGAAACTCTATAAACTCATCTTCCGGCAATGGTCTGGAATAATAATATCCCTGAATATAATCACAACCACTCTGTTTTAAGAATCTTACCTGTTCTTCTGTTTCTACTCCTTCTGCAACTGTCTCTATATCCATCTCATGCGCCATTCCAATAATATTACGCACGATACTTTTCGTTTTTGGATTCTCTTCTATCTTACGGATAAAGCTCATATCAATTTTTAATATATCAAAATCGTAATCCTGGAGCATACCAAAGGAAGAAAAGCCACTTCCAAAATCATCTAAGAGAATCTTGGTATTTCTAATCCGAAAACTCTCAAGAATATCACTCCGATTTTCCCTGATGGCAGCGTATGAAGTTTCTGTAATTTCAAAACGAGTCATATACTCTCTGCCCACTTCTTTAAATTGATCTATTTCTTTTATGATTGTTTCCATCATCGCTTCATCATAGAAATCCATCCAGGATAAATTTACAGATACCGGAACAATAAACTTATTCTTTTCGTATCTTTCATTAATGAACTGCCATACTTTCTTAAGTACATAAAAATCAAGCTCGGAAATATGACCGTCCTCTTCTATTGCAGGGATAAATAATCCTGGAGAAATGAATCCCTTTTCTGGATGAATCCAACGAATCAATGCCTCTGCTGAAGCAATCTTTCCAGTATTCGTATCAATAACTGGCTGATAATAAATCTTAAACTGTTCCTGTTCAATTCCCTCCTGCAATTCCCCGGTAAGCTTCGCCTTATCTACGTAGGCCGCCTGCATAGAATCATCATAAATCATGTATGGTTGAACATATTCATCCGTAATATACTTCTTCGCAAGCTTTGCCCTGTCGATCATACTCGAAATCTTCATCGGCTCATCTTCTACATAAAAAATACCACATCGGATAATCAAATTCATCCTCTTACCGTCTTTGCAAAACTTATTCTTACATACTTTTGTCAGTTCTGCAAAGTCTAAATTCTTCTTATTAATCAGGCAAACAAAATGATCCGACTCTACTCTTGCAACGATCATCGGAGCAAGTCTTGAATATTTCAGCGTTTTATATATGTTCTGGAGAACTGCATCTCCATTCTCCACTCCAAACAATTCATTCACTGCTTTAAAATTCTTTATATTAAAAAACAATACTGCATACTGTGTTCTATCAGATGCTGCATTTAAAAAATGTTTTGTATTGCGGATAAATCCCCGACGATTATATCCTCCTGTCAAAACATCTTTTTCTGAAAATTCAGTAATATCCTCTCTCGCCCCGACAATGATATTTAATCGTTTATCTACATAAATATAAAAATATCTTTTTAACCTCACTTCACCTGTTTCATCTATCTCATGAACAGTAAAAGAATACTGTTTATCTTTGCAAAGACCTTCTTCTATTGCAGAAAGTTCCACACATTTTTTAAACTTCTCACGCTCACTGTCCACAACGTCTTTCTGCGAATCATAAGAAGTCCAGCCTTCATATAGTTCTTCTCTTTTCAGGTACTCTGATAAAACAGAAGATAAAACGTCTGTCTTTATCATCTGTTTTCTATTTGCATCAATAATGATAATATTCTCATAATTCTTCTGATAAATCTTTTGCGGTACATTCTCTACAAGATACCCTGCAGTAATATCTGTAAAATGTAACACTGCTTCAATTTCCTTTGAAAAAGAATTCCTTGCCATATCTACATTCACCCGCAGTACAGATATCTGTGCTTCTTTTGAACAGGCAAATGCTATATCCATGGAAATGTCTGCTTTCCCTTCATGAAATGTCTTTAACATATTTTTCTGCGAAAACTTCTGACAAAAATTCTTTCTTAATTCATCTACCGGAATCATTTTACTGAGCATTTCTATATAAGAGTCAACACTCTGACCTTCCTGACCTTCTAATTCCTCCTTCTTTCCGGTAAAAGAAAGACAGATTCCCTGGGAAACATTCGCTGACACAATGCCTACAGAGTCTAATGTATGACACATCGCCATCTGCAAAAGCTTTATGTAATCATCATTAATATCCCGCACATACATAACAACCTGCTGATTATCCTCTCTGTACTCTGTGCTTCGTACAACCTCCATAGAAATCCAGCGATATTCTCCATCAAGAACTCTACGATACTGTAAACTTGCATATTGGCTGCCATCTGAAAAAATTCTCTTCAAATGTTCTATAGAACAAAATTCTACATATTCTTTATAATCCTCCTCATGAATATGCCCTTCTTCAGCAATCCCCATAAGACATTCGGATATACTCTCTTTTTGAAAACACTCCCTTAGCGGATCATTCTCTCCATGCTCTATAATCTCATAAGTATCTGCCTTTAAATCTATTTTTAAAATCCGGAAAAATATTGTAGACAACATCGTTACTGCATCGTTTAAATTACTTGAAATATTATCATAAAGAGTGATGGTATTACGAACTCTTCTCAATACAATGGATTCATTAAATGGTCGTACAAAATAATCACTGGCTCCTAATTCGTATGCTTTCTTTACGCACTTTCCACCAATCTCAGCAGAAATAACAATTACAGGGAGCCTGTCTAACCACCTTCTCCTCTTCATTATAGAAAGCACTTCATATCCATCCATTACTGGCATATTCATATCTAGTAATACTAGCTTAAACTCTTCCCTGCTTTTCTCTAATATATCAATTGCTTTTTTTCCATTCTCAACCTGATAAATCTCATACTCATCCTCCAGCATACTTGCGAGAAGTTCCCTATTCAGTTCAGAATCATCTACGATTAGTATTTTTAATTTGTCTGTATTTTTTCCGGCATCTAGCATCTTCATATCCCTCGCTTCTCACATTATGCTGTCATAGAGCACAACAATATGATGTCAGTATATCATCTATACAACAAAAATTAAAGATTTTTATAAAAAGAGAGGGGATTTTTTACTCTCAATTCCCTCTCTCATTTTATATTTTACAATATTTTTCTATATTCAGTTGATATAATTAATCCTCAAAATATCTCTCAAGGAACTGTCTCGTTCTTTCTTCCTTCGGATGTTCAAATACCTGTTCTGGTGTTCCGTATTCTGCAATAGTACCCTGATCTAAGAAAAGGACTTTATCAGATACATCACGAGCAAACTTCATCTCATGCGTAACGATAACCATTGTTGTATGTCTGTCTGCCAGACCACGAATAACCTTTAATACCTCACCGGTAAGTTCTGGGTCAAGCGCTGATGTCGGCTCGTCAAAACACAGGATATCTGGCTGTAACATTAATGCTCTTGCGATAGCTACTCGCTGCTGCTGTCCTCCGGAAAGCTGATGTGGGTAAAAATCCATCTTCTCTTTTAATCCAACACTTTCAAGAAGAGCCTCTCCCTCTGCCTGAATCTCCGCAAGAATCTGTTTTTTATTCTCTTTAAAATCCGGACGTTCCTTTGCCATTAATTCTCTGGCTAATGTACAGTTACGTAACGCTGTATATTGTGGGAAAAGATTAAAGGACTGAAATACCATTCCAAAATGTAAACGGTTCTTTCTTATCTGTGCATCTCCCAGAGACTTATTATCATCTGCATCAAAGATTACTTTATCATTTACAATAATCTGTCCATGTGTTGGATGCTCTAAAAAGTTCAGGCAGCGTAAAAGCGTTGTCTTTCCACTTCCCGATGCTCCAATCATTGCAAGGGCTTCTCCCTTTTCCAGAGAAAAATCAATGCCCTTTAACACTTCAAGACTTCCAAAATTCTTTTTTAAATTTTTCACTTCAAGAATAGACATCAAAACTCCTCCTTATACTCTAAAATAGTCCATTTTCTTTTCAATCCATCCAAATAAAAGAGTCAGAATACCATTGAAAACAAGGAAAAATACTGCTGTAGAGAATAATGGCCAGATTAAGCCCTGTTTTGTAAAACGTTCTGCACACATGATAATCTCTGCAAGACCAATAATTCGGGCAAGAGCGGTATCTTTCGTAAGAGTGATCACTTCATTACTCATCGGCGGAATAATTCTCTTTATAACCTGTAACAGAATAATCTTAAAGAAAATCTGTGTCTTTGTCATACCAAGAACCTGTCCTGCTTCGTACTGCCCTCTTGATACACTCTCAATTCCACCACGATAAATTTCTGAAAAATATGCAGCATAATTAATAACAAATGCAATAATCGCTGCTGTAAAACGAGAACTCATCGGCATAGAAAATAAAAGTCCCGGTGCATACAGTACAACGAACAACTGAAGCATCAGTGGTGTTCCTCTGATAATCCAGACAAAAGTTCTGCTCAGCCATTTTAAAGGCTTGAACTTTGACATAGAGCAAAATGTTATCACCAATCCAAGTGGCAATGCTAAAAGTAAAGTGATAAAAAACAGCTCGATGTTAATAATGAATCCTGAACTTAAGGATTCCATTGGGCTGGTAGCCATCATAATCTTATCCTTCTTTCTTCATATATTTTGAATAAATTTAAGAATACCTCAGTATTCTTACTGCGAGATGCCCGACTGAAACCACAACAAGAATCCGGTCTTTCTGTCCCTTTTCCTGTAAAAGATACTGAAATCCCGGATTCTTTTATATGTATTCATACGAAGCTTATACAGCTCCTATATCATACCATAGAAGCAGTTATTTAATCAACATATCCTGTAAATCGTATTTCTTAGCAATCGTATCTACCGTTCCATCTTCATAAAGTTCTTTGATTGCCTGATTTACCTTTTCTGTCACATCGCTGCCCTTACGGAATGCGATACCATATTCCTGCTGACCAAAGTTATTATCCATGTTGATAACTAAATCTTCATAATCTGTTCCTTCGCCAACCATACCAAGAGCACATACACTGTCAACTAAAGCAACATCTGCTGTTCCTGATTTTACTTCCATGAGAGCCTTAGCCATAGAATCAGAAGCTACATAGTTCGCATCTTTAAAGTAATCCTTAGCAGAAACCTTTACAGTATCATCATCGGCAATAGAACCGTCAATCTTACCTTCACCGGTAGAACCCTGTTCTGCTGTAACAGTAAGACCTTTTACACTCTTCATGATTTCTTTTTCTCTGCTCTTCTTCATTACCATAGCCTGTGTATTGTAAAGATATGGATCAGAAACACTCATATTCTGCTTTCTCTCTTCGGTAATGCACATACCATTCCAAAGACAATCAATATTCTTAGAGTTTAACTCTACCTCTTTAGAATCCCAGTTAATTTCACTAAATTCTACATCAATGCCAAGCTTCTTTGCCACAGCCTGTGCCATCTCTGTATCAAAACCAACAAGCTCATTCTTTTCATTATAATAATTCATCGGTGCAAATAATGTAATACCAACTGTAAGCTTGCCCTTTCCCTGAATATAAGCCCAATCAGAATCAGAACTTGTACTTGTAGAACCAGCTTCGCTGCCACTCTTATTAGAAGAACCACATCCAACTAATCCTGTAACGCTCATTACGAGAACTAAAAGCATAGCAATTATCTTTTTCATAGTATCTCTCCTTTTTCTTTCCCTTATAATCTCTGCGTAGTTTTATCAATGCACTACACTAAAGTATTATAGCCAAAAGGGAGTTATTTGTCAAGATACAAAAAAAGAAACAATCCTGATTTGCAAACTTAATGTAGACGAAAAAAGAAATAATACCATATCCCATCTGCTCTGTAGTCGCTGTGTTTAAAATGCTCGTTCGCATCTTAAACACGCTCCGAAGCCGCATCTGGGATATGGTATTATTTCTTTTTTCTGACTACTTTAAATCCATAGTTGATGAAAATGGGAATTTTCCAAAAGATTATGAATTGTCGAGAAATTAAAGTCTAAAAGATTGACACATTTCTTCTGGAAGTTTCCATCTGAATAGAAAGCGTAGACTTTTGGAGAATCCCCTTGTTTTTTGACTGATTTGCTGTCACTCACCACCTGAAAGAGGTGGGAGTTTTCTCGACTGAGATAAAACTTTTTGCTGAATTGCGAGAGAAATATGGTAAATAAAAGATAAAACACTTTACAATAATAGATAATATCTTTATGCAGAATGTATTAAAAGGAACAGAAGAGGGAGTAAAACAAATATGTAAGGAATTAGAAGAAATGCGTCAATCCTTTAGACTTTAATTTCCTAGAAAGTCATATCCTTCTGGTACATTCCACGTTGCCCAACTGTAGATTTAGAATAGCCAGAAAAAAGAAAAAACACCCTATCCCAAATGCGCCTTCGGAGCGTGTTTAAGATGTGGATAAGCATTTTAAACACAGCGACTACAGAGCAGATGGGATAGGGTGTTTTTTCTTTTTTCGTCTATTATCAGATCTACAAATCAGTAATTAATATCTTGGGGTTAATCCTACATACATATCTTTGTACTGTTTTGCACTCTTTTCCCAGGATACATCTTTATTCATATCGCGGATCACCATATCATCCCAGTATTTTCTATTCTCGAAATAAAGAGTTTTGGCTCTGTTGATTGCATCGTAAAGAAGGCCACTTTCATATCTGTCAAATGTAAAACCATTGCCTGTATTTTCAAATACATTGTAAGGCTGAACAGTATCCTTGAGACCTCCTGTTTCTCTGACAATCGGAACTGCACCATATCTCATAGATATAAGCTGGGTAAGTCCACATGGTTCAAACCTTGATGGAACTAAAAGTGCATCGCATCCTGCATAAATGTTATGAGCCACATTTTCATTGTAGGCAATATACGCACAAAAACTGCCTTTGTATTTATTTTCATAGTAGCGGAATGTGTCCTCATACTGAGAATCACCTGTACCAAGAACAACTACCTGTGTATTTCCATCCATGATACCTGGAATTACATCATTCACTAAATCAAGCCCTTTCTGGTTTGTAAGACGGGAAATCAGTCCAATTACCATCTTATTCTCATCTACATCTAAGCCTAACGCTTCCTGAAGTGCCTTTTTGTTCACTTTTTTATTCTTTATCACTGATTCTGCATCATAATTAGATGCCAACAGCTTATCGGTTGCCGGATTCCAGATATCTGTATCAATACCATTCACAATTCCTAAAATTTTATTTTGGTGATATCTTAAATGTTCTGCCAGTCCTTCACCATACTCCTCTGTCTGAATCTCCTCAGCATAGGTATTACTTACGGTTGTAACTTTGTTACAATAATCGATTCCACCCTTTAACATATTTGCATCAAGCCAGTTCTGTGTCAGGCAATCCTTATTAAATACATAATCAGGAAGTCCTGACCAATATTGAATCATTTTTCTATCATAAATGCCCTGAAATCTCAGATTATGTATAGTAAGTACTGCAATCGCACGTCCCACATCTGTATCACTAAAGCTGGTTCTTAAGTAAAGAGGTACTAAAGCTGCCTGCCAGTCATGACAATGCACTACGTCCGGAGTCCAATCCAGATAATTGAGCGCAGCAAGCGAAGCTTTTGCAAAATAACAGAATTTCGGTATATCATCTATCAGGTTTGTATATGGATTGCCCCAGGAGAAAAACTCATCATTATCTATAAAATCATAGACAACACCATCTTCCTGATACTCCATGATTCCTACATAATATTGTTTTCCATCGGAGCAGAGATTCATATAGAAGGAGCCCCTGTATTCCATCTTTTCCTGATACTCCTGAGGAATACACTTATATCTTGGCAGAATCACCTTAACATCCAGGTTTAATTTTGCCAGAGCCTTTGGAAGAGCAGACATTACATCTCCGAGTCCACCAGTCTTAACAAATGGATAACATTCTGAACCAATAAAAGCAACACTTCTTCTTGGTCCTAAATCCGGCTGTTCCATCGGAATATTCTGTTCAACTGTCGTCTTCAGAGTAGCTGCTTTTTCCTCTATTTCAGCTATTTTTTCTTTTGTTGCATCTGCTTTTTCCTTTGTTGCATCCTTAGAACGAACCGTTTTCTTTTTGGTCGTAGTTTTTGGTTCCGCTACTTTTTCCTCAGTCACAGTCTTTGAACGAACTGCCCTTTTCCTTGTCACTGTTTTAGACTTAGCTGCCTTTTTCTTCGGCTCTTCTTTCGGCTTATCTGCCTTTTTCTTTGGCTCTTCTTTCAGCTTATCTGCCTTTTCCTTTGGCTCTTCTGCCTTTTTCTTTGGCTCTTCTTTCGGCTCTTCTGCCTTTTTCTTTTCCTCTGCTTTCGGCTTATCTGCCTTTTTCTTTTCCTCTGCTGTTGAGACAACTTCTGTTTTCTCAACAGCATCCTTTATTTCTGTTGAAACAGTTTTCACAGTTGTTTTTTTGGTATTGATTCTCTTACTCATAACTCTCTCCAATCCATGAAATGATGATACACACGTTGATGTTTTATCTCTTTACTTTATATAATTATTTTAACAAATAACACAACTATAGTCAATTAAAGGAAGTTTTAAATTCTCGAAAAATTCAATTCCGATTTGTAGATTTCGTATAGACGAGAAAAGAAAAAACAATATACCCCACCTGCTCTGTAGTCGCTGTATTTAAGATGCTCATCCGCATCTTAAGTACGCTCCCAAGCCGCATCTGGGGTATATTGTTTTTTCTTTTCTCTGACTATACTAAATCTATAGTTGGGCAACGTGGAATGTACCAGAAGGATATGACTTTCCAGGAAATTAAATTCTAAAGGATTGACGCATTTCTTCTGGAAATTTTATCTGAATAAAAATCGTAAATTTCTGGACAAGCCCTCTTATTTTTTAACTGAGTTGCGGAATAAGATTAAACAGCCACTGTAATAGAACTCTTTGCTGAATTGTAAGAAAACTAGGGCAAGAAAAGAGAATTTTTATAAGTTTGCTTTTGTTCCGTTACGCTAAACGCTTCATTTTGCCTCAAAAAACGAAAACTTCGGAAAAACAAGTGGATTCTTCAGAGGATTTTTGAATGTCAGCCCTTTAGAATTTAATTTTCCGGAAAGTCATATCCTTCTGGTACATTCCATGTTGCCAAACTGTGGATTTAGAATAGTCAGAAAAAAGAAATAATACCCTATCCCAGATGCGACTTGGGAGCGTGTTTAAGATGCTCATTCGCATCTTAAATACAGCGACTACAGAGCAGATAGGATAGGGTATTATTTCTTTTTTCGTCTACATCAAATCTACAAATCAGTATTATTGTGAAGCAGCTTATGTTCTTTTCCTTTAAGGAGTCCTTCGTAAAGTTCTCCTACGATTGGATTATCATTAGAACGTTTTATCTGTGCCGCATCGTCAATGCGGTATAATCCCTCAAATCTTGCTGCTTTGGTTCTTGGGCCGATTGGTACTGGCTGTCCGCCGCCTGCCATACAGCCTCTTCTGCATGCCATGACTTCTACAAAGTCATATTGTACTTCACCACTTTTTATTTTCTGGATAAGTTCATCTGCATTTTTCAGTCCACTGACTACAGCAATCTTAAGCTGTCTGTCTCCATATGGAATAACAGCTTCTTTTATCCCTTTTGTTCCACGAATACCGGTGAATTTAATTTCATTTAAGGCTTCCATTCCGCTATCTGCTACCAAGCGACGAAGGACTGCTTCTGTTACACCACCAGTCACACCAAAGATAACACCGGCTCCTGATGATAATCCAAATGGCATATCCATTGCTTCCCATGGCATCTGTGTCAGATCAATTCCTGCCTCTTTTATCATTCGGATAATTTCTGTTGTTGTCAATACGAAATCTACATCCTGCTCTCCTTCTGTCTTATGTTCCGGGCGGAGGATTTCTGCTTTTTTCGCAGTACATGGCATAATTGAAACAACAATCGTTTTTCTGCTATCTTCTTTATTATTCCGCGCTTCTTCTTTTAATACCGCTCCAAACATCTGCTGTGGAGAACGGCAGGTGGAGATATTTTCGCGTAATTCCGGATATTTCTGCTCGCAAAACTTTACCCATGCAGGGCAGCAGGATGTGAACAATGGTAATTTTTCTCCTGACTTCACTCTTTCTAAAAATTCTTTTGATTCTTCCATAATCGTAAGATCTGCACCGAAATCCGTATCATATATTTCATCAAATCCCATTCTTCGAAGTGCTGCCACAAGCTTTCCAAGAGAGTTTTCCCCTTTTGGTATACCAAATTTATCACCAACAGCTACACGAACTGCCGGAGCAATCTGCACAACAACTCTTGTGTTTTTATCAGCAAGCGCCTCCCATACCGGATGAATGTTATGCTTGATCGTTATAGCTCCTGTCGGGCATACAACACGACACTGTCCGCAGCCAACACAGGCTGTTTCTGCCATTTTTCGATCAAATGCCGGCATAACCTGCATCTTAGAGCCGCGATAGGCAAAATCTAAAATACCTAATCCCTGAATCTCCTCACAAGTTCTTACACAGTCTCCGCAGAGAATACATTTATTTTTATCAATAACTATACAATCCGAGCTTTCATCAATCGGAATCTGTGGTTTATTATTTTCAAAACGTATGTAACTGACTCCAAGCTGTTTTGCAAGATTCTGTAATGTACAGTCTCCGTTTTTCTTACAAGTTGTACACTCTCTGCAATGTGCGGAAAGCATCAGCTCTAAAATCATCTTTCGATGATGCTGCAGCTTTGGTGTATTCGTATAGATTACCATGCCGTCTCTTGGCACCTCAGAACAAGAAGCAAAGATCTTCCCTCTATCATCTTCTACCACACACATACGGCAGGCGCCATAAGTAGAAAGTTCAGAATGATAACAGAATGTCGGCAGATTAATTCCCGCTTTTCTGATAACAGAAAGCACATTTTTTTCATCATCAAATGCAACTTTTCTATTATTAATTGTCATATATTTCATTGCTTTCCCCTCCTATGCTTCTATATGAATTGCGTGGAATGCACAGGCACTCTCACAGGCACCACATTTAATACAGATACTGTCATCAATAACATACGGCTTTTTAATCTGTCCGCTGATTGCACCAACCGGACAGTTTCTTGCACATTTTGAACATCCTTTACAACGCTCTGGACTGATAACAAAACGACGTAATGCTGTACAGTTCTTTGCTGCACATTTTTTATCGACAACATGTTCTTCATATTCCTTACGGAAAAGACGAAGTGTACTCATAACCGGAAGTGCTGCACTCTTTCCAAGTCCGCACAGTGCTGTATCCGTAATCATAGAAGCCAGTTCATCAAGCAGATTTAAGTCCTCAAGTGTTCCCTTTCCAGCAACAATCTTTTCCAGTATTTCAAGCATTCGTTTTGTTCCCTCTCGGCATGGAACACATTTACCACAGCTTTCATTCTGTGTAAAATTCATAAAGAAACGAGCAACTTCTACCATACAGGTCTTATCGTCCATAACTACAAGACCTCCTGAACCAATCATCGCTCCCATTTTCTTTAAGGAATCAAAATCAAGACTGACATCTAAATGTGGTGTGATAAGACATCCTCCAGACGGTCCTCCAATCTGGACAGCTTTAAAATGTGCATCTCCTTTAATCCCTCCACCGATATCATAGATTACTTCCCGCAAAGAAGTTCCCATCGGCACTTCAATCAATCCTGTATTTTTTACACTTCCTGTAAGAGCAAATGCTTTCGTTCCGGGACTCTTTTCTGGTCCGATACTCCGATACCATGCTGCACCTTTATCAATAATCATCGGAACATTGGCAAAAGTCTCAACATTATTTAATACGGTTGGTCTTGCGAACAAGCCCTGTTCTACCGTTCTTGGAGGTTTTACTCGCGGCATCCCTCTTTTACCTTCAATAGATGCAGTAAGCGCACTTCCTTCACCACATACAAAAGCTCCTGCTCCCCTGTTAATATGTAAGTGGAAAGAAAAATCTGTTCCAAGAATGTTCTCTCCAAGAAGTCCACTTTCCTCTGCCTGTGAAATTGCCAGGCGAAGACGACTGATTGCAAGAGGATATTCTGCGCGTACATAAATATATCCTTCCTGTGCCCCTACTGCATAAGCTGCAATCAGCATACCTTCTATCATTTTATGAGGGTCACCTTCCATGATACTTCTGTCCATGAATGCTCCCGGATCTCCTTCATCACCATTACATACAATATAACGTGTTTTCTCCTGCTGTCTTGCAACCTGTTTCCACTTATATCCTGTCTGGAAACCACCGCCTCCACGACCTCGCAGATTTGATTCTAAAATCGTCTCAATTACGTCATCCGGTGTTTGTTCAAACAACACCTTGGCAAATGCCTGATATCCGCCAACTGCAATATATTCTTCTATATGTTCCGCATCAATATGTCCACAATTTTTAAGTACCAGACGGGTCTGTTTCTTATAAAATGGAATCTCTTCCTGCTTTGGATATTCAACACCATCCTGCTTATATAAAAGATGGTGGATAATATTTCCATGTTTTATCGTTCTCTCAAAAATCTCTTCGCAGTCTTCTAGTTTTACTTTTGTATAAAGAATACCAAGCGGTTCAATTCTCATTAGCGGTCCCATCTCACAAAAGCCATGACAGCCACTTCTCTTGACTGCAACTGGATGTTCACTTCCATGTGCGATCTCTGGTCCAAATTCAACATCAACATCTTTACAATCCTTTGTGAGTTCACACATTTTCTCATAAATCTCACCTGAACCACCGGCTAAGCATCCTGTTCCTGCACAAATCAAAATACGGCACTTCGTGGAAGAAACTTTACCTGCTGCCATCTCACGAATCTTGCTTAACTCTTCTCTGTTATGAATCCTCATCCCCTATTCCTCCTCTCGAAGCTTCTGAAGTAACTGTGCAGCATCATCCGGTGTCATTGACGGATATACTTTATCATTCACCGTCAGTACCGGAGCAAGACCACAGGCACCAAGACAGGATACCGTTTCCACAGTAAATAACATATCGTCCGTTGTTACCTTCTCTTTTGAAAGTCCCAGTTCACTATAAATTCTTTCCAGAATCGTAGTAGACTTACGCACATGACATGCCGTTCCATCACAGACCTTAATCACATATTTTCCCTTTGGTTCAAAAGAAAAATTCTCATAAAATGTAGCAACACTAAATGCCTTCGCCTCTGTAATCCCAATCTTATCCGCAACATAAGATAATAATTCCGGTGGCAGATACCGATACTCACTCTGAATATCCTGTATAATCGGAATAAGAGATGCTTCCACCGCCCCATGAGACTCAATAATCGCATCCGCTTTGTCATAGTAACCCTTCTCTAACATAAGCTTCTCCCTTCTTTATATGCATAGACACTTTTGAAAAAACACTACAAAAGCAAACATAAACAACTAAAAAATACACATTACTCATATTTAGATATTGTGAACAATTTTTCAAACAAAATAGTTATTTTATCCTCTTTTTTGATAAACATTTTATCATTATATTATTATTATATAAAAAAACAGAGAAATTTACAATAATTTTTTGATAGTTTTTTAACAATTTTTATTTTTGTAACAACTCTGTTGCTTACTCTGTTATACTTATTTTCTGTAAATGTATTTGCCGTCTTTAGTTTTTGCATGATATACAAAAAGTGTCAGCAACTACAGTTATGACACTGCTACTGCTGACACTCTTAATATTCCTCTTACTTATAATTTCCCAACAAAAATTTTATACCGGACCAAGATCTTCCCACTTCTTATCATACCACTCACCCTGGGTATAATTCCAACGACGTCTCTGCTTTCTTCCTTTATGAATTCGATAAATGTATTCTATCTGATCTGCGCAAGGATTAATATCACCGTCAGAAGCTTCCATTACTTCTTCATAAGGTGCCTCTGCTTCTTCTGCCTGCAAACTTGCAACTGGACATACCACACCTAAACTCATAAGAACAGCACCCGCTGCGATTGTTTTTCTCCATCTTGCCTTTTTCATCGTTCTCTCTCCTTTTTATGTATATGTAAATTATAAGGTTACCGTATATAAACATAAAATCGGCAAAGAACAGGCAACATCAAAACATTATCTATTCTTCGTCATCCAAATTATCTATCCTTGACTCAATCAAATTAGAAAGCTCCTGTAAAGATTCCGAGCTTATCTCCTCTGAAACAAAAGTATTAAACAAGCCAGAAAATACTCTCGTATTTTTCTTCTTCTCCTGCTGTAACTGTTTCATAGAATATTCTTCTCTTGTCATAGATGGCTCAAATGTCCTGGCATAATTCTTTGTTGTCTTCTTAAATCCGGCAACTCGAACGAAATTCTTCTTTAAAAGAGAATTTAATAATAAATGAACGGAGCTTGACTTCCATGTCCGATCATCTGATACTTCTACAATTTCTGAAGATGTTAATGCCTCTCCTTCATCCCACAACACTTCTAGAATCTGCATTTCACTATTTGTAATTCTTGGAATCTTCTTACCCATAATATCATCCTTTTCTTCTGTTAATTATATATTTTTATTATACCATATAAGGGAATAGAATGAAATATGAGATTCTCTGACCTCTAAAAATTTTATTTTTCATCCACTATAGGATATGATTTATAAAATCCTTTCTCTATATCATTTTTTGAAATATCTTCTATTGCCGAACCAAAATGTAGAATATATGAACCATCTTTTCTTTTTTCTATATAGGTATTCGTTCCATCAAAAACCTGATCCTCTTGATTTTCCAGTTTTTGAATTTCTTCATCCGGGCTGTATCTCGGCTGTAATATAAAATAATAAGAACTAAGCATCCATATAAAGCATCCACAAATCACAGCTATATTTACCTTCTTCTGCAACTGCAAATTTTCTTTCGTATCTAATATGTAAAAAAGTCTTTGTTTGAAGCCTTCTTCACTGTTTATATCAACAAAATTTAAAGAATTAAAGCTTAATTTTTTTAATGAATGTTTCTCTGTTTTCAATACATAACATATCGTTTTCAAGTATTCTAATGCATATCTCATAGGATAATCTCGAAGCATGATCTTATCACACCCCATCTCTATCATCAATTTAATATCTTTATGTAAAAGCCGAAATAACGGATTCCACCAAAATATAATAATCATCAGATATGCAAATAATAACTTCCAAGGATCTTTTCTCTTCCAGTGTGTATATTCATGCGTTAAAATATATTTGATTTGTGTATCTGTGCATTCTACTTCTGTCATATAAATCGTTGGTTTAAATATACCTACTAAAAATGGTGTATCCACTAAATCTGTATATCTTATAGAAATACCACTGTTTGGAGCAATCTCTTCTAAAATACGCTCTACTCGTCCATCCCCTTTATAACAGGTTCTCCGTAACTTTATAAGTAGCCCACCTACAGTAATGCTGTAATAAATCGACCAGGCGATAATCCCCAGAACCCATATACCAAAAATAGCCCCTAAAGCCAGCCTTCTTTTATCTGCTCCTAAGTCTGCATACGTTTTCATCAGAAAAGAAAACATATGTGGATCACAAATTACCTTCTGAAACACTGGTACTTCTATTGGTATTAACATTCTGATTGCACAAAATGCATATAAAATACAGATAAAAGTAACTCCATACTTCATCAGGCAGGCTGTTCTTCTTCTTAAAACGACTATCAGGAGAAGCAACGGGCAGCTGACTAGAACTGTCCATATTAAAGAATATAATGATATCATACTTGTCCTCCCTATCCCCGTTCTGCTTTGGTATTGTAATCATTATACACTATATAAAAATAAAAAGAAAGAGTTTTTGTTTCTTTTTAACATTTATTTTTTTCTTTTGTATTTATTCTAATTTTTGTATCATTTTTAGATACTTTTATTATAATGAATAAAAGACAAATAAAAAAAAGCATTATGCAGTTACTGTATATCCGCACAGACAATGAATACGATGCATTTCATTGTGCAAGGATATAAAACAGGTTTGCATAATGCCTTTTTGGTTTCATTTATGAAATTAATGGGTTTTGTCGTATGATTTCAAAAAGTGAGTCAGACGATCGCAGGACTTTGCCCATACGACAAGTTCTTCCGGACTTAAGGTTTCCATGATAGCATCTAACATTTTTTCATGGAATTCTTCATGATGTTTATAAGCAGCAATTCCTTTTTCAAGGAGATATACGTTAACAACCCGCCTGTCTTTTTCACTTCGTGATCTCGCTACATAGCCTTTATTTACAAGACTGTTCATAGATGTTGTGAGAGAACCTACTGTGATATTCAAACGTTTCGCTACCACACTCATGCGTGCTCCTTCACCCAGACCAATTGCTTCTATGATATGCATATCATTATTGCTTATATCCGAAAATTCATCTGTGATGATCGCCTTCTCTTCTAATTCTAAAATCTCGTGGAAAGTCTTTACTAACATTGTGTTTATTGTTTCTCTTACATTGTTCATTCCTATATTCTCACCTTATCTAATACCGTATCGTTTCTTTTACATCTATTATAAACAGCCTTTATAGAAATAATCAATTACTTTTTTTACTGTTTCTATTGTTTTTGCTTCATAAGCACGTCCTCCGCAGAATAAAAGTGCCTGATCGACTTCTCCTTTGGCGGCGTGAATAAGTGCTTCGGTAATACAATACGGTGTTTCTGCCGGATTGCAGGTATGAATACAGCGAAGACACTTTGTTGGTGGAATTCTGCCTTCGGCTTTTACTTTGTCTAAAAAAACATTTCTGATTGCTCTTCCCGGCATACCTACCGGACTGTTTACGATAACGATATCTTCTTTTTTTGCTTGAATATAGGCTTGTTTATAACGTTCATCTGCATCACATTCTTCTGTTGTTACAAAACGGGTTGCAATCTGCACTCCATCTGCACCAAGAGTAAATGCTCTTTCATAATCTGTATGCTCATAAATCCCTCCTGCCAGAATGACCGGGATTTTTTTCTCATATTTTTCTTCGTATTTTCTTACTACGGTAATAATTTCTTTTACTTCTTCAGCATAAATCTCTGGAGTAAGTTCTCCTATCTGTTCTTTATGGAAACCAAGATGTCCTCCTGCCATAGGACCTTCAATAACAATAAAATCTGCTGTTTTTTTATATTTTTTATCCCAGAATTTCAAAATAACATGGGCAGATTTTCTGGTAGATACAATGGGAGCGATTGCAATACCACTATCTTTTATATAAGCAGGAAGATCAACCGGAAGCCCTGCTCCTGATACGATAAAGTCAGCTCCCGCTGCAATCACTTCACGTACATACGTTTCATAATCATTCATTGCCACCATCAAATTAAAACCAATGACTCCCTCTGGAGAAATCTTTCTTGCTTTATCCATCTCTTTATGAATCGCACGTTTATTTGCTTCTACTGGATTCTCATAAAAATCCGGTTCACGAAAACCAATCTGCGCAGCAGATATCGTTCCGGCTCCACCTTCTTTTGCGACAGCTCCGGCCAATCCGCCAAGACTGATACCAACGCCCATACCACCCTGTATGATCGGGACTTTTAATTGTTTTTTCCCAATGGAAAATTGTTCTTTTCTCATAAGTTACATTCTCCTGTAAATCCTGTCTTTATAGTCTCCTGTAAAATACATCTGCCCTTACATACTGCGAAAACGTTGATATCTTTGCTCCACTCGTTCTTCTTCTGTCATACTCTTGCTGTTTTTTAAAAATACAGAAATATTTTCTTCTAGATTATCAAATACGTTAATAATCGAATCCAATGTGTAAACTTCTGGTTCCGGTATGATTTTTTCTACAAAACCAGCTTTATATAAATCATAGGAAGTAAGCTTCATCGCTTTTGCTGCACGAGCTGCCTGACTGCCATCTTTCCACAAAATAGCGGCGTATCCTTCCGGAGAAAGAATGGAATAGACAGCATTTTCAAGTATCCAGACTTCATCAGCTACAGCCATGGCAAGTGCCCCGCCACTACCGCCTTCTCCAATCAGGACAGAAAGGATTGGGGTTTTTAAGGCAGACATTTCATAAAGATTTCGGGCAATTGCCTCTCCCTGCCCTCTTTCTTCTGCTTCCATACCACAAAATGCTCCCGGTGTATCAACAAAGCAGATAATCGGGCGATGGAACTTTTCTGCCTGCTTCATAAGACGAAGTGCTTTCCGATACCCTTCCGGTTCCGGCATTCCAAAATTACGCGCAATATTTTCTGCGGTACTTTTTCCTTTCATCTGTGCAATAACTGTAACTGGCTTTCCCTGGAAGTAGGCAATACCTCCGCAGATTGCGGCATCATCACCAAAGTTTCTGTCACCATGGAACTCTATAAATTCTTCAAATAATCCATAAATATAATCTTCTCCTACCGGACGATCTTTCTCACGTGATGTCAGTACACGCTCCCATGCCGTCTTCTCCCCTGCACGTTTTTTCTGTGCCAAAGAGAGCTTTTGTTTACGTGACTTTCCTGCATTTTTATTTGAAACAGCCTGCACATCTTCTCTCTTTGATGACGGATTTACAGTATTTAAATCAGTGTTTATTTCAGAAACGGCTCCTGTATTCTTTACTATTCCAGAATGCTTTGTCGTCAGGCGATGCATTGTAAGTATTTGTTCTAAGACCGTCTTCATATCTTTTCTCTCTACGATTTTATCGATAAATCCATGTTTTAAGAGAAATTCTGAACGCTGAAATCCTTTTGGAAGCTTCTTATGAATCGTCTGCTCAATGACACGAGGACCTGCAAATCCGATAAGTGCCTTTGGTTCTGCTAAAATAATATCTCCAAGCATGGCAAAACTTGCGGTAACTCCGCCTGTGGTTGGATCAGTCAGCACTGTGATGTATAACAATCCCGCATCGCTGTGCCTTTTTAATGCTGCCGAAGTTTTTGCCATCTGCATAAGAGAAGTCATTCCTTCCTGCATTCTTGCTCCGCCAGAACAGGTAAAAATAATAACAGGAAGCTTTTCTTTTGTGGCACGTTCCACACCTCTTGCAATCTTTTCACCGACAACTTCACCCATGCTTGCCATAAGGAAACGACCATCCATCACCATAAGAGCAACTTCATTTTCGCCAATACGTGCTTTTCCGGTAACAACCGCTTCATCTAACTTTGTCTTATCCTGTAACGCTTTAATTTTGCCAGGATAGCCAATCATATGCAATGGATTTTCTGTAGAAAGACCCGTATCCCACTCTTCAAAAGAATCTGCTTCTGTTAAAAATTCAATTCGTTTCTGTGCCGGCATTCTAAGATATCCCCCGCACTTTGGACAAATATAAAGATTCTTTTTATAATCTTCCGTAAAGATACCTTTTCCGCATTTATTGCATCGTTTTAAAAGTCCTTCCGGAACCTCTGGCTTTATCTGACTGGCTGTTTCTTTTACTTCCGGTTTTATGACGGGTGTTTTCTTAAATATACTTTTTAACTTCATTATTTATTCTCTCCCATCTCTTCAAGCACCTTTTCTAAGTACTGAATTGTAAAATCGCCCTCCTGATAATCCGGACGTTCCATGATTTCATACAGAAAATCAATATTAGTTGTGATTCCTTCAATGATTACCTCACCCAATGCCCGGTGCATCTTTGCAATTGCTTCTTTTCTTGTTGCTGCAAATACAATTAGTTTTGTGATCATAGAATCATAATAAGGGGATACTTCGCAGCCGCTGTAAATCGCACTGTCAATACGGACTCCTTTGCCTCCCGGAAGATACATATCGGTAATCCTTCCTGGACACGGGCGGAAGTTCTTAGACGGATCTTCCGCATTGATGCGACATTCGATCGCATGACCTGTAATCTGGATATCTTCCTGCTTCCATTTTAGTTTTTCTCCATCTGCAATACGAATCTGCGCTTTAATCAAATCAATGCCTGTTACCCATTCTGTAACGGGATGTTCTACCTGAATACGGGTATTCATTTCCATAAAATAAAAGCTCTTGTCCTTTTCAAGAAGGAATTCGATCGTACCGGCATTCTTATAGCCGGCCGCCTTTGCTGCAAGAACCGCTGCTTTTCCCATTCTCTCACGAAGTTCCTCATCTACTGCAGCAGAAGGGGATTCCTCAATGACTTTCTGATGATTTCTCTGGACAGAACAGTCTCGTTCTCCAAGGTGAATGACATTACCGTAATTATCCGCAAGAATCTGAAATTCAATATGACGAGGATTCTCCACAAAATGCTCCAGATACATACTTTCATCACCAAAGGCAAGTCCTGACTCTTTTTGTGCCATTAAAAAGGCATTTTCAAATTCCTCTTCTGTATAGGCAACACGCATTCCTTTGCCACCACCGCCAAGAACTGCCTTTACGATAACGGGGAACCCTATTTCTTTTGCAATTTCTAATGCTTCTTTTACATCGGTAAGTGCCTTCTGACATCCCGGAATAACCGGCACGCCGGCATCTACCATAGTCTGTCTTGCCACTGCCTTATTTCCAAGACGGGCAATAATATCGGAATCCGGACCGATAAAAGTAATATGGCAGGCCTCACATAGCTTTGCAAACTGGCTGTTTTCTGATAAAAAACCAAATCCCGGATGAATCGCATCCGCACCGGTAATTATCGTTGCACTGATAATCTGCTCCATATTCAGATAGCTGTCTTTCGCTGCAGCTGGTCCGATACAGACCGCCTCATCGGCAAGCTGCGTGTGAAGCGCCTCCCGGTCTGCTTCGGAATACACTGCAACAGTCTCAATTCCCATCTCCCGACATGCACGAATGATGCGGATGGCAATCTCTCCTCTGTTTGCAATTAATATTTTCCGAATCATTATAATCTCCTCTTATCTATCCAACCATAAAGGTTAATTCTGCTTTTACGACCACTTTTCCGTCCACATAGGCTGTAGCTTCTCCTACACCCATAGGACCTTTTCGTTTTACAATCTTTGTTTCTAACTTCACCTTATCTCCTGGAACAATTTTTCCTTTAAAACGGCATTTATTGATTCCGCCAAAGTAGGCTGTTTTTCCTTTATTTTCTTCTAAAGAAAGAATCGCAACGGCTCCTACCTGCGCTAATGCTTCTACTGTAAGAACCCCTGGCATAACCGGTTCCTGTGGAAAATGTCCACGAAAAAAGTCTTCATGAAAAGTAACACATTTATATCCGACAGCACTGACACCCGGTTCCATCTCTTCGATATAATCTACTAAAAGAAAAGGATGTCTATGTGGTAAGATCTGTTCAATTTCTTTAATTCCTAATCTCATAATTTTTCCTCAAATTTGTTCATTCCATAAGAATGCTTCTTACTGTATACGGAATAATGGCTGTCCATACTCTACATTGTCTTCATTTTCTACAAGAATTTCTGTAACAACTCCATCAAATTCGCTCTCAATCTCATTCATAAGCTTCATTGCTTCAACAATTGCCAGCGTCTGTCCCTTCTTTACAGTATCACCAACTTTTACAAAAGGCTGTGCGTCTTCAGATGGCGCTGCATAGAATGTCCCAACTAATGGAGATTTTACAACATTACCACCTTTTTCTTCCGCTATCTGCTCTGGCTCCTGCTGTGCAGGAACTGCAGTTTCTACTGTATTAGCCCCTGCTCCGGCTGCTTCCTGCAAAACAAGATTTGATGCCGGCACAACAATTCTTTCTTCTGGCTGTGGACAGCTCATGGCAATACGAATATTTCCTTCTGTATATTCAAAATTTGTAAGTCCCGCTTTAGATACTTCTTTTACTAACTCTAAAATCTGTTGATAATCCATATCTATCTACTCCTCGTATTTTTTTACAAGAAGAGAAGCATTATGTCCTCCAAATCCAAGAGAGTTGGAGATTGCTACATTCACTTCCTGCTCTACTGCTCCATTAATTACATAATCAAGATCACATCCCTCACCTGGATTCGTTGTTCCTACCGTTGGGTGAATATATCCCTCTTCAATAGACTTCACACAGACAATCAATTCCACTGCGCCGGCTGCTCCAAGTAAATGACCAATCATAGACTTTGTAGAGCTCATTTTTACATGATCTGCACTGGCACCAAAAGCTCTTCTTACCGCTCTTGTCTCAAAAAGATCATTATGATGTGTTCCTGTTCCATGTGCATTAATATAATCTACTTCCTCTGGTTTTACCCCTGCTTCTTCCATGGCAAGTTCCATCGCTTTTGCAGCACCACTTCCATCTTCTGCAGGAGAAGTAATATGGAATGCATCACAGGTAGAACCATATCCAGCTAATTCAGCAAGGATCTTTGCCCCACGTTTTTTCGCATGTTCTAACTCTTCTAATACAACAACACCGGCACCTTCTCCGATTACAAAGCCACTTCTTGCCTCATCAAATGGAAGAGAAGCACGTAACGGATCACTTTCTCCGGAAAGAGCAGTAAGATTTGTAAATCCTGCAACTGCGACTGGTGTAATACTGCTTTCTGTTCCTCCGGCAAGCATCACATCCGCATCTCCGTACTGAATCGCACGAAGGGCATCTCCAATTGAGTTACTTCCTGTTGCGCAGGCAGTTACAACATCGGTACATTTTCCTTTACATCCAAGATCAATTGCTACATTTCCCGCTGCCATATTCGATATCATTAAAGGAATCAGCATCGGACTTACTCTCTTTGGTCCTTTTGTAATAATCTTCTCATGTTCCTTTTCCATGCTGGCAAGACCACCGATACCGGAACCGATAATTACACCAACGCGGTAAGGATCTTCTTTTGCCATATCAAGTCCTGCCATATCAAAAGCTTCTCTAGAAGCTGCTACTGCATACTGAGAAAATACTTCCATTCTTCTTGCAGCTTTATTATCCAGTCTTTCTTTTACATTAAAGTCTTTCACTTCCGCTGCGATCTTCACTTTATAATCTTCGGTATCAAACTTTGTAATCTCTCCGATACCTACCTTTTCTTCTTTAATTCCATTCCAGAACTCGTTTACTGTGTTTCCAATCGGAGTCACAGCACCCAGTCCGGTAATTACTACTCTTCTTTTCATAAATTTTCCTTTCGTTTATTATGGGCAGAACTCATTCCCTTTGATGGATGAGTTGATTACTTTACATCACCATTCCACCATCAACTAAAAGTACCTGGCCTGTAATGTAAGCTGCCTTGTCAGATGCTAAAAATACTGCTGCATTCGCAATATCTTCCGGCTCTGCAAAACGGCCGAGTGGAATTTGTTTCTTTGCATTCTCTTTTACTTCATCAGAAAGTACATCTGTCATCTCTGTCTTTACAAATCCCGGAGCAATGGCATTACAGGTAATTCCTCTTGATGCTAATTCTTTTGCCGCAGATTTGGTTAATCCAATCATTCCTGCTTTGGAAGCACAGTAATTTGCCTGACCGGCATTTCCGGCAACGCCGGAAACAGAACTTACATTAATGATTCTTCCATATCTTTGTTTCATCATGCGACGGCTCGCAAAACGAATCATCTGAAAGCATCCTTTTAAGTTCGTATCAATAACATCATCAAAATCTGCTTCGCTCATAGCCATTAACAGACCATCTTTTGTAATTCCTGCATTGTTTACAAGAATATCGATGCTGCCAAATGTTTTGGCTGCTGCCTTTACTAAAGCGTTACATTCTTCAAAATCTGCTACATTGGCACGAAAAATTTCTGCTTTTCCTCCTGCCTCTTCAATCTCTTTTTTTACTAAAAGCGCTTTTTCTTCATTTCCATGGAAATGTACTGCTACCGATGCCCCTTCTTTTGCAAGGGCAATGGCGATTGCTTTTCCGATTCCGCCGGACGCGCCGGTCACAATTGCTGTTTTTCCTTCTAATAACATATTTATAACTCCTTTATAGCTTCCACTGTTTTTTCTACTTCTTCCATTGTTCCGATCCGGAACATCTTTACGCTTTTATCAATCTTTCTCATAAAACCGCTCAATGTCTTTCCCGGTCCAATCTCTACGAAAATATCCACACCGTCTGCTATCATGGCACGTATACTCTGCTCCCATAAAACGGAGGAATAAACCTGTTCTTTTAATAACTCTTTCGTTCTTTCCGTATCTTTTATAATACTTGCATCTACATTTGTCACATAAGGAATCTTCAATTCTCCCAATGTCACTTTGGAAAGTGCCTCATAAAGCTTCTCTCCTGCTTCTTTTAAGTAAATGGAATGGAATGGTCCGCTTACGTTTAATGGAATAACACGCTTTGCCCCTGCTTCTTTTAATGCAGGTGCTGCATTTGCAACTGCTTCCTTATCACCGGTAATTACGATCTGTCCCGGACAATTATAATTAGCAACATAAACGCCTTCCATATATGCGATTGCCTCATTCACTGCCTCTCCAGACAGTCCAAGTACGGCGGCCATGCCTCCCTTTCCGTCTGGTACTGCATTATGCATAAGGTTTCCACGAAGCCATACCATCTTAATAGCATCCTCAAGCTCCATACCACCTGCTGTTGTAATCGCACAATATTCTCCAAGACTAAGTCCGGCTGTCATATCCGGAGTGAGCCCTCTTGCCATAATCTCTTTTGTCATTGCCATACAGGTAGTAACTAATGCAGCCTGTGTATAATCCGTTCTGTCAAGGAGTTCATTTTCCTCGAAACAGATATGTTTCATATCCTGTCCTAAAATCTCACAGCTCTTATCAAATACTTCTTTTGCCAGTGGGCTTTGTTCATAAAAATCTTTACCCATTCCTGCGACCTGTGCTCCTTGTCCCGGATAAAGAAATGCTATTTTACTCATTTACTCTACCTCCCGATTTTCTCTGCCTGAGTAAGAATAATATCCTTCATCTCCTGACAGATTCCTTCGATAATTTCTTTACAACTTCTGCTGTCTTTTACAAGACCCGCAATCTGACCTGCCATCACACTTCCATGAATGACATCGCCATCAACAACCGCTTTCCTGAGACCACCTAACGTAAGCTTTTCAAGTTCTTCAAAAGAAGCTCCTTCCTGCTCTAACTTTAAGTACTCTCTTGTCTGCTGATTTCTTAAACATCTTACCGGATGTCCGGTTGTTCTTCCAGTTACCTTCGTATCAATATCTCTTGCCTTAATGACCTTATTCTTGTATGCATCACTTACAACAGATTCCTTTGATGCTACAAAAATCGTTCCCATCTGGATTGCCTTCGCACCAAGCATAAAAGCGGCTGCCATTCCTCTTCCATCGGCAATTCCGCCTGCTGCGATTACCGGAATATTTACCGCATCAACAACCTGTGGCACCAATGCCATTGTTGTTGTTTCTCCAATATGCCCGCCGGATTCTGTGCCTTCTGCGATTACCGCATCCGCACCCGCTTTTTCCATCCTCTTTGCAAGTGCAGTACTTGCTACAACAGGAATTACGCGTACACCCGCTTTCTTCCAGGATTCCATATATTTTTCCGGATTCCCTGCACCTGTCGTTACTACTTTTACACCTTCTTTTATAAGAAGATCGGCAATAGCATCTGCTTCCGGATTTAATAACATCAGATTGACACCAAATGGCTTATCCGTCTTTTCCTTTACCTTGTGAATCTGGTCTTCCACCCAGGAAGCCGGTGCCCCACCGGCACCAATGATTCCAAGGCCTCCGGCTTCGGAAACAGCGGCGGCAAGCTCAGCTGTTCCAACCCATGCCATACCGCCCTGAATTACCGGATACTCAATTCCAAGCAATTCTGTAATCACTGTTTTCATCCCTGTACCTCTGCTTATTTATGTTCTTCAATATAATTTACAACATCTCCAACTGTTACCATCTTCTCTAATTCTTCTGTAGGAATCTCTACTCCAAACTCATCTTCAAGACTCATAACCATCTCGAAAAGGTCAAGAGAATCTACCTTTAAATCTTCTTTGAAAGATGCTTCCATTGTAATCTGATCTTCTTCAATTCCTAATGAGTCCACGATTAATTCTTTAATTTTGTCAAACATAATATAAACCTCTCTTTTTTCTTTTTGTTTTTATATATTCATAACTATTCAAAGTCTAAGTTCAATGGATATCTTCTATAGTTACCTAAGAGTTACCTAAGAAGCGTATTGAAACTCTGCCTGCCCCCAAACAGTTATATGTAATCCGGAAATTCCGGAAATTACCTTTTATCATTTTATCATTCAAACTTACCATTCCAAATACATACCGCCCCATGTAAGACCTGCGCCAAATCCTGCAACAATAATCTTCATTCCTAGCTGTAACTTTCCTTCCTGCTTTAATTCATCAAGCAGTACCGGTATGCTTGCAGAAGACATGTTCCCGTTCTGCATCATATCCATCGGAAACTTCTCAATTGGCTGCTTTAACCGCTTTGCAATTGCTTCCACGATTCTTCTGTTCGCCTGATGAAGAACAAACAGATCGATTTCTTCTACTGACTTCTCTGCCTTTTCCAAAATCTCATCAATAACGGCTGGAACCTGTCGGACTGCAAACTTATAAATCTCCCTGCCGTCCATAGCTACATAGCCTTCAAGCGATCCATCTTTTCTTTCTCCTGTAGGATTCTTACAGGTGAGTACCTCACCTCTGCTTCCATCAGAATGAAGTACAGAAGGAATTTCAATATTCCCTTCTTCCTCTGCACTAATGACAGCAGCACCGGCACCATCACCAAATAAAATACATGTGCCTCTGTCTTTCCAGTTAACAATATTAGACAGACACTCTACACCGATTAATAATGCTTTCTTCGAAAGCCCTGCCTTAATCTGTCCGGCTGCCATCTGGTATGCCACTATAAATCCTGAACATGCTGCATTCAAATCAAATGCTGCCGCATTCACCGCACCAAGTTCCTTCTGAACACTACATGCCGTACATGGCAAAAGCTGTTCGGAGGAAACGCTCGATACAATAAGAAGATCAATCTCTTCTGCTGTTATTCCGGCATCTTCTAACGCTTTCTCTGCTGCCACAGCCGCCATGGAAACTGCTGTCTCTTTCCCGACAATATGCCGGCTCTTAATTCCGGTACGACTTTGAATCCATTCATCGTTCGTATCTACCAACCGAGAAATTGCAGCATTATCAAGTACTTTCTCAGGAAGGCAGGAGCCTGTCCCTTTTATTTTGACAAACATCACTCTCTCCTTTTTTTGTGTGATACCTTCCCATACTCTTGAAAAAGCATCTTCTTGTTAAATCATCACAGGCATCTGAACCACCTCACATCTGATACAAATGATTCAGTGCCCAATATTTTGATTACCAAATCTTATTGTTTTGAAATATTATTATTTTGATTTCATATTATTTTTAAATAAAATAGTTTTAATATCAAAATAAACATTTACAAATATACCATAGCTCTCAGAAATGTCAAGTACTTTTTTTAATGCATTTTTTTGAATTATAAGATAAAAATGGAGAATTATCTCCCATCTGATATAAAACTACTGCTAAATGTTTCTAAATTATATGTTTTCTTATTTTCTTCCATATGCTATACTCTCTTACAAATGTATTCTCAAAGTTTTTGCTGCATATGCTAAAGCAGGCGCAAAAAGATTTCAAGAATACATCCAAATAGAAAGGAGAAAGAAATTTCCATGAAAAAGAAACAAAAACAACATTATACAGGGAAGAAATGGATCGCAGCTCTTGTCGTTATTGTTCTTATTTTTGCAGCAATCTACTATTATATTGCTCTTCCTGCAATAAACATTCACAATCCGGAGCTTTGGAAGTTTGTCTTGTTTGTCCTTGTCATTGCATTCGCACTGTATGCACTTCCCAAAACGACTTTTACAGGTGATCGCAGACATCCCGTAAATTTCAGTGGCAGCTATAAAACAAAGACTTTTAAACTTTTGGCCGCTCTTATCGTTATCATTGCTGCCGCCTACTTTGTTGGCACACTTTTATCTTCTCCAATTATTAATGCTTCTAAATACCAGAAGCTCATGAAGGTAGAAAAAAGTAAATTTACAAAAGATATTGATCAGATTTCTTACGACCAGATTCCTCTGCTTGACAAGTCTTCCGCAGAAATTCTCGGTGCTCGTAAGATGGGTAGTCTTGTAGACCTTGCATCTCAATTTGAAGTTGCTGATGAATACAGCCAGATCAACTACAAAAATAACCCGGTTCGTGTCACTCCGCTTCGCTATGCTGATCTCATCAAATGGTTTACAAATAAAAAAGCGGGCATACCTGCTTATATTAAAATCGACATGGCAACACAGCAGACGGAACTTGTTCGTCTGAAGGAAGGAATGAAATACACCCCATATGACCATTTTGGCCGCTATCTTTACCGTCATCTTCGCTTTAAATATCCTACCTATATGTTTGATGACATTAACTTTGAAATTAACGAAGAAGGCGTTCCTTACTGGGTATGCAGTGTGAAGAAATACAACATCGGCCTTTTTGGCGGACAGACTGTCGGACGTGTCGTATTATGTAATGCTATCACCGGAGAATGTAAAGATTACGATGTAAAAGACACCCCTAAGTGGATTGATCGTGTCTACTCTGCTGATTTACTTGTAAGCCTTTATCAATATCATGGCACATTAAAACATGGATTTATTAACAGTATTCTTGGTCAAAAAGATTGTCTAACAACTACAAACGGCTATAATTACCTTGCTATCAACGATGATGTATGGGTATATACCGGTGTTACTTCCATCACAAGTGACCAGTCAAACGTTGGTTTTGTTCTCATGAACCAGCGTACTATGGAGACAAAATACTACGAGATTGAAGGAGCAATCGAAGATTCTGCCATGACTTCCGCAGAAGGAAAAGTTCAGAACTTAGGTTATAAGGCCACTTTCCCACTTCTTTTAAACATTGATGCAGAGCCGACTTATTTCATGGCATTAAAAGATGCCTCTGGACTTGTCAAAAAATATGCTATGGTAAATGTACACAATTACCAGATTGTAGCAACCGGAGATACCGTAAATGATTGTGAGGCATCTTACCGTTCTCTCATTCAATCAAACGGTATCGGTCCAGATGAAAAAACTGGAGAAACTTCTCAAAAAACAACAACCGGAACGATTAAAAAGATTGCACAGGCAGTCATTGATGGAACTTCTCATTATTACATCGTTCTAAATGAATCTGACCTGATTTATGACGTAGATATATCTAAGCATTTAGATACAATATTGTTAGAAGCAGGGGATAAAGTAACCATAAAATATACGGAAGAAACTCCTGCAACAGTAATCGAAATACAAAAACAGTAATTAGACAGACCAAACAAATAAAAACCAGAAATAGTATAGTTCTATATATACTATTTCTGGTTTTCTTTTTAAGAGAACCTCAATGCCTCTATTGGTTTCTTTTTCGCTGCTTTATTTGCTGGATAAATTCCAAATCTATTACTTCCACTCTATTTTTAATATTGGAAATCAATATTTAAGATAGATTTCCAGTTTTCTTTTAACTTTGGATAAAGTGCATCGAATTCACGATATACTTTATCATAAATAAATGCAAATTCTTCGTCCGGTTTATAAACTTCGTCTCGCATTTTAATAATCTTATCACAGGCATCAACCACACTTGGGTATGCTCCGGTACCCACTGCTGCTAAAATTGCCACACCAAGGGCTGCGCTATTTTCAGAATTCATATCTGGAAGTGTTACTGGCATATTATAGATATCTGCCATAAGCTGTCTCCAGAATGGACTCTTTGAACCACCACCGCACATCCGCATTGTTTCCGGACGTACACCACAATTACGAATTCCGGTAAGAATATCTCGTAATGCATACGTTGTTCCTTCCATTACGGCTCTTGTCATATCTGCTCTTGTATGAATTGCAGCAAGTCCTACGAAAGAACCTCGACAGTTCAAGTTAAAATGAGGAGACTGTTCTCCATTTAAATATGGCAGATAAATTAAACGGTTTGCACTTGGGTTAGAAGATGCAGCATCTTTGTTAATCTGCTCATATTCTAAATCATCTGGATAGAAATTATTTCTCCACCATTTAAGAGAAGCTCCACAGGAATTTACACTTCCCATAAAATGCCATGCTCCCGGAACCGGCATACAGAATGTATATACAGATTTATTAATATCAAGTACCGGTTCCTCGGAAAAAGCAAATACTGTTCCACTCGTTCCAATTGTTGTCATAGCTCGTCCCGGTGCTACAACACCTGTTCCTACACCTCCGGCAGAGTTATCACTTGCACCTCCGACTACGGCACATTTTGATGTGATTCCCATTAACTTTGCAACTTCTGGAAGAACATATCCCGTAATTTCCTGGGATTCGTATACTTTACCAAGCATTGCCTCGTTAAGATTCATGGCAGTCATAATTTCATCAGACCATTTTCTATTTGGAATATCAAGAATCTGTGTTGCAGAAGCATCGGACACTTCTGTCGCATATTCGCCGGTCAGACGATAACGCAGATAATCTTTTGGCAATAAAATGTGTTCTACTTTTTCATAAATCTGTGGCTGATTTTCTTTTACCCACTGAATCTTTGCTGCAGTAAGACCCGGTCTTGCAGGAGTAAGAGAATATTTCATAAATAAATCGTCTCCTACGATATGTCGTACATGCTCACAAGATTCAGAAGTTCTTCCATCATTCCATAAGATTGCACGACGAAGAATCTCTCCATTCTTGTCAAGCATAACTGCTCCCATCATCTGCCCTGAAATTCCAAGACCCATTACCTGTTCCGGTGCAATACCTGACTGATCCATAACCGCTTTAACTGTCTTTAATGCTGCCTGATACCAATCTTCCGGATTCTGCTCAGACCAGCCATTATGTGGCTGATACAATGGATATTCCACAGCAGAAGCTGCAATTTCCAATCCATTTACATCAAATAATACTGTCTTTAAACTACCTGTTCCTAAATCTAACCCTAAATAATATGTCATTATTTTCCCCCGATCTTTTTTATGTACTTTCAGAACTTTTCTGTACTTGCTTTTTCAAAAAATTCTTTTCAAATTGTTACATATGTCTTTCAAACTTCTTCCATGGAATATTAAGTGTTGCATGTTCATTCAGCAAGCCGTCTACATGCATTAATAATGGGAAATCATCAATACTTACTTTACCTGCTTTTTCCAACGCCTTTACTGCACGAGCAGTTCTTGTTGCGATAACAACCGCTTCCAATGTCTGACCCTGTAACTGTTCTAATGTTTCTTCAATAGTGTAACCTTTTCCAAGAAGTAAACCTACTGTTCTGCTTCGTCCGGCTGATACCGTAACGTCTAAGTCTCCGGCTGCAAACATAATATTATCTACACCACCGCCTACAATTCTTAATAGTTCTAACATTTCCTTTACACTTTCCTGGAAAAGTGCAGATTTCATATTATTATGATCGATTCCGTCATCACCAAGTTTCTCTTTAATTCCAATTGCCAATGCTGTGCCAAGTGCATATCCATTCTTCAACGCTACCGCACATTCTAAGCCGACAACATCTTTTGTCAGGCTGATAATGTAGTAATCTGTTGAAAATAAACTGCGAATCCACTCTAATGTTTCGAAATCAGGACCACAATATGCCACAAAAGATGGATCGTGATCAGATAAATCTCTTGCCGTACAAGGACCACCTATAGCATATAATCTTAACTTACTTCCTTCTGGAAGTTTTTCCTGCCAGTATTCCGGATAGGTCTGCATCGTTCCATCTTCATAATCAAGCATTCCTTTTGTTACAGAAATTAATGGAATACTTTCGTCAAGAATCGGAAGAATCTCATCTGCAAACCACTCTACACCAAAGCTAGATATACCACACACAATCAAATCTGCTCCCTTAATTGCTTCCTTAACATCCGCACATTTAATATAGTTAATTCCATCGTGTAAAGTTCTTCTTAAGTTGACATGGTAATTATCCTCACGAAGTCTGTCAATAACCGCATCATCTAAAGGACTTCCTACTAAACGTACCTCATGTCCATTCTCAAAAAGTGGAAAAGTAAGCGCAGAAGCCATCTGTCCTGCTCCGATTAATGTTACAACACTCATAATTGTACCTCCTAGATATTACTCGAATCCCGTCTGTATCCTTAGATTCCTACCATTCTGCATCCCCAGTCGTATCGTTTACAAAACCTGAAAAGCAGCCCTTTAGACTATTGAAATATTTCTCATAATCAAGGAGAATCATTTCATTTGTTGTTTATAGTATAGATTTTATTGTGAGAAAAGTCAATTGGCATATGAAACAAATTTCACATATAAAAATTGTTCATAATGAATAAGTGCATATTCTCGTAAATTATAGCCGCAAATTTCCTTTTATGATATACTTATTACTATTCAAGAATATCTCGACACTCTTGCTGCGAGATGTGCGTTATTATTTTACAAAGGCTTTTATGAATTACGAATCTTTTTACAGAGAGGATTAATAGAAATATGGATACAAATAAAATCACACAGATGATCCGCATTGCAAAAATGCATTATGAATTAAACCGTACACAGCTTGAGATTGCAAAAAAAGAAGGGATAAGCAAGGCCACTGTCAGCAGGATTTTAAAATCTGCTATGGATAAGGGTATTATCGAGGTTCGCATTAAAGATTCGATCCTGAATGATACAGCACTCGAAAAAGACCTGATAGATGCTTATCCAATTAAACGTGCTGTTATTGTTCCTGATCTGGTAGAAAATGAGCAGATTCTTCTCCAGGATGTCTGTGCTGCTTTGATAGATGATCTTCCAAGATATGTAAAAAGCGATAGTGTGATTGGCGTTTTTTATGGTCATACATTAACTGCCCTTGCACGTCAGCTTCCTAAAATCAAGCGTAAGGGAGTATCTGTAATCCAGCTTGCCGGCGGATTTTCGCGAGCCGTTTATGAGTCAAATTCTCTATCTATCCTTCGAAGTTTTGCCGATTGCTTTGGTGGAACTGCTTATCAGATTCCTGCTCCTGCAATGGTAGAAAAACCATTTATTGTGGAAGCTCTAAAGCAGGACTCACAGATTGCGAAAGTTTGTGATATGGCAGAAATATGCGAAACAGCTATTTTCTCTGTCGGCAACTTAGAGCGCCCTTCTATTCTTTATGAAATGGGACTGATTACATCAATCGAATATCAGGATATGATACACCGCGGAGCAATCGGTGACTGCTGCTCTCACTTCTTAAATAAAAATGGAGATGTATTTGACGAAGCAATGGATGCACGTGTTGTAGGACCTTCACTTGAAACCATCAAGAAAATCCCTAACAAAATGCTTGTTGTTTCTGGCAAAAAGAAAGCGGCGGTAATCCATGCTGCCCTAAAAGGCGGGCTTGCAGACAGTCTTTATATTGATGCCCCTACTGCAGAAGAATTATTAAAAAAACAATTTTAATTTAAGAATGTCTCAAGAAGAGATGGGAGTTATCTTTAACAAACAAAAACCAGAGATTTGCTATAGCACAAATCTCTGGTTTTTTATTTTTATCTCCTAATGGAAATCCGTATAATTATTCTTCTTCCCAGTTATGATATACTGCCTGTACATCATCGTCTTCATCAAGTAAGTCTAATGTACGGTTAAGATTCTTAATATCTTCTGGGTCTGTCAATGTTACGTAGTTATCCGGAATCATTGTTACTTCTGCGGATGCCATTGGTACGCCTTCTTTTTCAAGTGCTTCTCTTACTTCACCAAATACATCTGGATCTGTAGTGATTTCGTAGCTGTCATCTTCTTCTACGAAGTCTTCTGCACCTGCATCTAATGCAACCATCATGAATTCATCTGGATCTGTTTCATACTCTTCTTTCGATACGATAATCTGTCCTTTTTTCTGGAACATGAAAGATACACAACCAGATGTACCGATATTTCCACGACCTTTAGAGAATGCGGAACGAACGTTAGCTGCAGTACGATTCTTATTATCTGTTAATGTTTCTACGATAATCGCAATACCGTTAGGACCGTATCCTTCGTATGTATTCTGTACATAGTTTACGGAGTTTGCGTCTCCGGCAGCTTTCTTAATACCTCTTTCAATCGTATCATTAGGCATATTGTTTGATTTTGCTTTAGCGATTACATCTCGAAGCTTACTGTTATTAGCAGGGTCTGGACCGCCTTCTTTTACTGCTACTGCAATTTCACGACCGATTACGGTAAAAATCTTACCTTTTGCAGCATCATTTTTCTCTTTTTTGTGTTTAATGTTCGCAAACTTGGAATGTCCTGACATTTTATCTTCTCCTTACTTTTTATAATATTTACGTACTCAAAACTATTCAATACCAAAAATCAAACGCATCTATAATGCTTTGAATAGTTGCAAATACTCTTTATAGGCATAACTTTTCTAAGTTTATCACCGTTTTATCATGTAGTCAAGTAGTTACTCTTTGATAATTCCGGACTCTTTGATGCTATAAATTGCTTTTTTTATTTCTGACGGGGGTAGTACAAGAGCAAAACGAACATATCCTTCTCCCAGACTTCCAAAGCTGCTTCCCGGCGTGCAGATTACTCCGGTCTTTTCCATGAGTTCCATAACAAATTCATTGGAATTAGCATAACCTTTTGGTAACGGTCCCCATGCAAACATTGTTCCTTCACTGTCTGGAATGTTCCAGCCAATTTCACGAAGTCCTCCACATAAAGCATCTCGTCTTTCCTGATATGCCGCACATTGTTCTTTTACTGCTGTATCATCAGAATAAAGTGCTGCTACGGCACCTGCCTGTACCGGAAGGAAAATTCCATAATCTATCTGGGAACGGAAACGTTTAAACACTTCAATAACTTTTGCATTACCAATTACAAAAGACATTCTTGCACCTGTATAATTATAGCTTTTAGACAGAGAATAGAATTCCACACCAACTTCTTTTGCTCCCGGAAATGAGAGGAAAGACTTTCCTTCTTTCCCATCGTATATAATGTCAGAGTAGGCATTATCATGAATAATTAATATATTATTTTCTTTTGCAAATGCAATCAATTTCTCATAAAATTCATCTGGTGCCGTTTTGCAAATAGGGTTCGCCGGATAAGATACGACCATGATTTTGGCTGCTTCTTTTACATCCTGCGGAATAGCATCAAAATCCGGAAGATAATTATTTTCCTCTGTTAATGGATAAAACCACTGGTTACTCTGTGCAATAAATGCTCCCGTTGAAAAAATAGGATAGCCCGGATTCGGTAAAAGTACGATATCTCCCGGATTAATCAGTGGGAGAAAAATATGTGCCATTCCTTCCTGAGATCCATAAACTGACATGATTTCGTTTTTGGCAATATCTGTTTGATATCTTTTTTTATAACGATGAACGACCGCTTCTAAAAGTTCTTCTGTTTCTCCTAAAGAATAATGATAATTTTCCGGATGAAGGCAAGCTTCTGACACTGCTTTCATTACACATTCCGGTGTTTCAAAATCCGGTGTACCTACAGAAAAATTATAAATCTTTTTTCCCTGTTTTTCTAATTCTTTCTTTTTTTTATCTAAAATCTGAAAAATTCCTGCTTCAAAATTTTTCATTTTTTCTGCTGGTTTAAAATTCATTATTGTTCTCCTTTGTATTATCAATCTACTTAAAATTCAAGAATGTCAGAACATTCTTAAATTACCTTTATGTAATCAGCTCTAAACTGATTTTTAAGGCATAGTTTACTCTTTTTAGTGTATCTGTGTCAAGATGGCATACTCGTTCTTTTAACCGCTGTTTATCAATGGTACGTATCTGTTCTAATAGTACGACAGAGTCTTTTGTAATATCACATTCTGCTGCAGAAAGCTCCACATGAGTTGGCAGCTTTGCCTTATTCATCCGGCTTGTGATCGCTGCACAAATTACTGTAGGACTATGACGATTTCCCGCGTCATTTTGAATAATAAGAACCGGGCGAACACCACCCTGCTCTGAGCCTACAACCGGACGAAGATCCGCATAATAAATATCTCCCCGTTTTATCATCATTTTCACTCACTCCATTTTACTTTTCTTTCTAAATGAAGTATTTCCAGTAAACATCATGAGTATTCTGATGATTTTTTTCTTTCTGATTTTTTCTTTTTGATCTTTCCCCTGAAATTTTTTATTTCAAAATTTTTTCCAGATAATTCGGCAAATCTCCTGCAAGTACACTATAATATCCCTTTTCTTTTGAGGCGGCATCTCCCGCAAGTCCATGACAATACACTCCTAATCGTGCTGCAGTTAACAAACTAAGCCCACCTGCCAGAAAACCACAAATTATTCCGGTTAAAACATCACCGCTTCCGCCTGTTGCCATCCCATTATTTCCACTCATATTAATATATGAAGGAGCATTTCCATCAGATACAATTGTCCTTGCATCTTTTAGGACGATTATATGATCTTGATCTGCCATCTTCATCGCTGCTTTTGGCAGATTACTCTGAATCTCCGTTATTTCTTCTTCTATCAGCCTAGACATCTCTTTTAGATGTGGCGTTAATATGATTCCACTCTTATATTCATAGAATAATTGTTTTATCTCTCTATCATTTTTCAATAAAACAGCCAGATTATTTAATCCATCCGCATCGATCACAAGCGGGACTTTTCCCAATGCAAGAACCTGCTTTAATAATCTTCTGGCAAATATACTCTGTCCAATTCCTGGACCAATGCCGATAACTGATGCCCAGGAAATCGCTTCCGGCAAAATCTCTCCCGCCTTTTCTTCTGAATCATATGTTGTAAGAATCGCTTCCGGAAGCTTTTCTTGTAAAATTACCCTGTTTTCTTCACAGGAAAAAATCCGTACCAGCCCACTTCCGCTTTTATAAGCTGCCGTTCCGCTTAAAACTGCTGCTCCAGCCATGTTTTTCGCCCCAGCAATCAATAATACCTTCCCATAATTTCCCTTATTCGTCCAGGCTTTTCGTTCTGGCAGCAGAGCAAGATCCTCTTTTACAAAAGAAATCATCTTCGGAGCAATTTTTTCTACCGCTTTGTTTGGGAATCCAATTTCCTTTACAATAACTTCTCCACTGATATCCGCTCCCGGATACAGGAGCAGCCCAGCTTTTAGTAGTCCAAACGTAACCGTCAAATCCGCGCAAAAAGCTATACCAAGAATCTGTCCTGTTGAAGCATCTACACCCGATGGCACATCAACCGCTACTTTTAACGCTTTCTTCTGATTCATTCTCTCGATCACTTCTCTGTGCTGTCCAGCTACTTCTCTTTTTAATCCGACACCGAAAACAGCATCGACGATCACATCATATTCTTCTTCTGGAAACTCCATCAAAAACTGCGCTTCCATCTGCTCTAAAACTTTCTTCTGAATCTGATGAGAATCTGAATCATGTGGAATCGCTCCGATTTCATAAAAATCAACATTGTATCCATCTTCTAACAAAAGACGCCCGAGTGCCAGACCATCTCCACCGTTATTGCCCTTTTCCGTAACAATAAGTACATGACTCTTTGTTGATACTCTCTCTAAAAAGACTTCTTCTAAAGCAAGCGCCGCCTTTTCCATTAAAACAATACCAGGAATCCCCATCGTATTTATACTATACGCATCAATCTGCTGCATTTCTTCTCTCGAAGCAACGTAACGCATCTTTAAACCTCCTGTTTCTTAAAAAATGTACCCCAGAGTCGTTGCTGTACTTACTGTTGTAAGAAGATTCCGAGCATACATACGTAATTTGCGATTGAGCAGTCAGCAAAAAGAGATGAAAAACAATGCTTTCTATCACACAGCTTTTCATCTCTTTACTTTCTTTTACAATATATACTTTGTAATAATTATTCTATTGATTCTGACTGTGAATTCTATAAGACAATGTCATAATACTCTCTGCAAGATGTACATTCTCAACCAGAATATCTTCTGAAAAATGTAAATCTACTGGTGCAAAGTTCCATAATGCCTTAATTCCTAAATCAACTAACTTTTCTGCAACCTTTACTGCTTTTGACTTCGGTAACGTTAATGCAGCAATCATTACCTCATGCTCTTTTAAAAATGTTTCCAGCATGTCGATATCATATACTTCCACACCCCGCACTGTCATACCAATTAATCTTGGATTCACATCGAAAAGTCCGATAATTTTAAATCCATTACTGTCAAAATCCTGGTTATTCGCCAACGCCTGACCAAGATTACCCGCACCTACGATAACGATGTTATTTGTTCTATCCAGACCCAGAATCTTACCCATCTCATTATAAAGATACTCTACATTATAACCATACCCCTGCTGACCAAACCCACCAAAATTATTTAAATCCTGACGAATCTGAGAAGCAGTGACGTTCATTCTCTGACTCAGTTCCTTCGAAGAAATACGAACAACATCATTCTTCAGTAAATCTCCAAGATACCGATAGTACCGGGGTAATCTTTTTATCACTGCCGGAGAAATTGACTTTTCATTCCCTGTTTTTACAACTGCTTTATTGTCTGGCATAAGATCCTCCCTTTGATAAAAAATTCCCATTCTCAAGTTCTACTTAATCAATTATATACAAAAATAGTTTTAATGTCAAATAGGATTGTTAAAAATTTCAACACTTATTTACTTATTTTTTCTTTCATGATAAAATACATCAGAAATATTTCTACTATATAATAATATAATCAATTTGGAGGTTATTATGATTTTAGCCTGTCAGAAAATCGAAAAAGCATTCGGAGGCAAATCCGTCTTAAATAATGTTAATTTTTTAATTAATGAAGGGGAAAAGGCTGCTGTAATCGGTATCAACGGTGCCGGTAAAACAACTCTTTTCAAAATTATCACTGGAGAATATGAGGCAGATCATGGGGAGGTTATCTTTCAGAAAGGCTCTACTTATGGCTACTTATCCCAGGTCATTGACGTAAGTTCTCATCGCAGCATTTATGAAGAAATGCTTGATGCAAAAAAAGATATCATCGAAATGGAAAAGAAAATACGTCAGTTAGAAAAAGATATCAGCACTTTGTCCGGTGAAGCATTAGAAAGCGCAATGGAAAGTTATTCCCGTTTCACTGACCGCTTTGAGAAGGCAAATGGTTATGCCTGGAAAAGCGAAATTATCGGTGTATTAAAAGGTCTTGGTTTTGATGAAAGCCAGTTTGACACACCGATCCATACACTTTCCGGAGGACAGAAGACCCGCGTAGCACTCAGCCGTATTCTTCTGATGCACCCGGATCTCATTTTACTTGATGAGCCGACTAACCACCTTGATATGGAATCCATTCGCTGGTTAGAAACTTTCCTTTCTAACTACCGGGGTGCGGTGCTTATTGTTTCCCATGACCGCTATTTTCTTGATAAAGTTGTTGATAAAGTAATCGAGATCGAGCGTGGAAACAGTCAGGTATTTAACGGCAACTACAGTGCTTACGCTGAAAAGAAAAAAGCACAGCGTGATGCCCAGATGAAACTTTACATGAATCAGCAGCAGGAAATCCACCATCAGGAAGAGGTAATCACAAAGCTTCGCTCTTTCAATCGTGAAAAGTCCATCAAACGTGCGGAAAGCCGGGAGAAAATGCTTAGTAAGATTGAACTTGTCGATAAACCTGTGACTTTAAATAGTAAGATGCGTATCACTTTAGAACCGGAAGTACTTAGTGGAAACGATGTTCTTACTATTGAAGGACTTTCCAAATCTTTTGGTGATAAGGCTTTATTCCGTAATTTAAATGTTCAGATTAAACGTGGGGAAGTTGTTGGACTCCTCGGTGCCAACGGTACCGGAAAAACCACACTTTTAAAAATCATTAACCGCCAGCTTCGTGCTGACTCTGGAAAAATCCGCTACGGCTCTAAGGTGTCCATCGGTTATTATGATCAGGAACAACATGTATTAGACGATTCCAAAACAATTTTTGATGAAATTTCTGATGCCTATCCAAAGCTGACTAATACCCGCATCCGAAATGTTCTTGCCGCCTTTCTTTTTACCGGCGAAGATGTATTTCAGGTCATCGGAACTTTGAGTGGTGGCGAAAAAGGACGAGTTTCTCTCGCTAAACTCATGCTTTCTAATGCGAACTTCATCATTCTTGATGAGCCGACCAACCATTTAGACATCCAGTCCAGAGAAATTTTAGAAGAAGCGATTAACAACTATGAGGGAACTGTATTTTACGTTTCCCATGACCGTTACTTCATTAATCAAACAGCTACAAGAATCCTGGATTTATCCCCAGAAGGCATCGTAAACTATAAAGGCAACTACAACTATTACTTAGAACAAAAAGAAGCTGGAAACGTGTCTGCTGACAGCGATAACATCACACTTGCTGCCTCCGCTGATAAATCTCCTGCCCCTTCTCCAGAAAAAGCCAAGGAGGACTGGAAACGTTCGCGTGAAGAGGCCGCAAAGCAACGTAAGCGTGCCAACGATTTAAAGAAGACAGAAAAAGAAATCAGTCGCTTAGAAGCAGAAAACGATCAGTTAAAAAATGAAATGGCATTACCTGAAAATGCTACCAATGTATCAAAACTTATGGAACTCAATACTAAATTTGAAGAAAATGAATCTACCTTATTAGACCTCTATGACAAGTGGGAAGAATTATCAGAATAATTTTTAATTTGTAGATTCGATATAGACAGAAAAACGATATATTCCTCTGCCCTGTGATTGCATCTGGAATATATCGTTTTTTTATTTTTTCTGTCTACTTTAAATCCTTCGTATTAAGTTCTGTTTTTAACTGATTTATGGAATTAGGTTAACATTTAATTTTTTACTGCTTTCTTTAATTACTTTTTCTAATTCGCCATCTGTAATTGCAGTTACTCGACCTGTTTCATATTCCTGATCAACCCACTTCTTTACCTCAGCTACCAGTGGACTCTTCTTGTCTACTGCCTTATCTCCCTTTAAGCGATAGTAAGTATTTATCCAATGAGCAATTCCAGCAAGTCCGCTTGTATTTGATACCGCTACAAGCACCGGACGGTTTAACAATTTATCTGTATCAAATATGTTATAGATTTCTTCATTTTTAAGAAGACCATCTGCATGGATTCCGGCTCTTGTCACATTAAAGTTCTTTCCTACAAACGGTGTTCTTTCCGGAATGTGATATCCAATCTCTTTCTCATAATACTCTGCCAGTTCTGTAATAACTGTAGTATCCATTCCGTCTAATGTTCCTCGAAGCTGGGCATATTCAAATACCATTGCCTCAAGCGGGGTATTTCCTGTACGTTCACCGATTCCAAATAATGCACTGTTTACAGCGGATGCCCCATAAAGCCATGCTGTTGTAGAATTATTCACTGCTTTATAGAAATCATTATGCCCATGCCATTCTAGTAATTCTGATGGTACTCCGGCATGTTCTTTTAATCCATAAATAATTCCCGGCACAGAACGTGGAATCACAGCTCCTGGGAAGTTTACTCCATATCCCATCGTATCGCAGGCACGGATTTTTACAGGAATACCGTACTCATCTTTTAATTTCATAAGCTCCAGACAAAATGGAATAACAAATCCATAAATATCAGAACGGGTAATATCTTCCAGGTGGCATCTTGGACTGATTCCGGTTTCAAGACATTCTCTTACAACGCCTAAATAATGTTCCATCGCCTGTTTTCTTGTCATTTTCATTTTATAGAAAATATGATAGTCAGAACAGCTTACAAGAATTCCGGTTTCTTTTAAACCAATTTCTTTTACTAATTCAAAGTCTTTCTTACTTGCACGAATCCAGCTTGTAATTTCAGGAAATTTATAACCCTTTTCCATACATTTATATACCGCATCTCTATCTTTTTTACTATATAAGAAAAATTCACACTGACGAATAATTCCTTTCGTTCCTCCTAAGCGGTGGAATGCATCATATATATGCACGATCTGATCTGTTGAATACGGCGTTCTTGACTGTTGTCCATCACGGAAAGTTGTATCCGTAATCCAGATATCTTCCGGCATTTCATGAGGTACGATTCGGTCATTAAAGGCTATTTTCGGCACTTCCTCATACGGGAACAGATTACGGAATACATTAGGCTTATCCGTATCAACCAGTGGGTACATATATTCATCTAATTTCAATAAATTTGATTTTTTGTTCAGCCGAACTGAGCGGTTATCCATTTCCATAGTTCTATCTCCATTTCTTTTATTAATATGACGGCAATTCACAATCTATAAAAACCCATATAGTATAGCATAGTTTCCAAAAGTATCCTGACTTTCAAGTCGAGCAACCTGAATTGCATAAATCATTTTTAAAAACTTCATTTTATTCCCGTTATTATTCTATCATTAAAGTTAAATTTGTCAAGAGATAGTATTTTTTATATCTTTTTTCGCATAATACATTTTATTTTCCTTCATTTACTTTATCATTGCACAGCGCCACATCTAAGAGTTCCTGTCTACGTTTCAAATAAAAGAAAAACAAAAAACGATATATCCCACCTGTTCTGTAAATGCTGCGTAAAAAATGTTCTTGCATCTTGAACGCACCTCAAAACTTCAGATGAGATATATCGTTTTTATTCTTTCCAATCTAAAACCGGAAATTATTATTTATTAACATTTACTTTCTGTCCGATCTTACTTTCTGTTCCAGATAAAAGTCTGCCAATATTTGCTCTATGGCGATAAATTGCAAAAAATGCATAAAGGACACACATCGCAAATAAATCCCATCTTCCCGGATGAAAGATAAGAATTTCTACTACAATACCTGCTGATAATAGGATCGAAGCTAGGGAAACATATTTTGTTACAGCTGTGACTGTCACAAAGATAATAAAACAGCATAAGCCGATTCTCCAGTCAAAAGCCATCATTGCGGCGGCTGTTGTCGCAATTCCTTTTCCTCCTTTAAACTTTAAGAAAACAGGATAATCATGTCCCATTACTGCCGCAAACCCTGTAACAAGCTGAATCAGTTCTGCATTCAAATCTGGTACAGCCGGACATAATACAAACTTTACAATAAGTACCGGAACAAAGCTTTTTAATGCATCTCCAAGGAAAGTAAGTAATGCACGAGTTTTACCAAGTACACGAAGTACATTCGTTGTACCAGAATTTCCACTTCCATAGTCACGAATATCCATTCCGCATAACTTTCCTACAAGGTAACCACTTTCAATGCAGCCACAAAAATAGCCTACCACAATTACAAGCACATAATATACAGCAGTCATTTACTTCTCCTTTCTCTCACGATAGATGAAATGGATCGGAGTTCCACGAAAACCAAATGTCGTACGGATCTGATTCTCAATATATCTGGTATATGAAAAATGTGTCAGTTTCTTCTCATTAATGAACATAACAAATGTCGGTGGCTTTACAGAAACCTGAGTAATATAGTAAATTCGTAAACGCTTACCTTTATCTGATGGTGGCTGCTTCATAGCCATTGCTTCGGTAAGAATTTCATTTAAGACACCTGTCTGTACACGAAGGGCACAGTTTTCAATTACGGCATCAATCATATCAAAAAGCTTTGGAAGTCTCTGTCCTGTCTTTGCAGAAAGGAAAATCAGTTCCGCATATGGCATATAGGAAAGCTTTTCACGAATCTTTTCTGTGAACTTCTTCATCGTGGTATTATCTTTTTCCACAAGATCCCACTTGTTCACTGCAATAATCATACCTTTACCACGTTCGTGGGCAATTCCTGCAATCTTTGCATCCTGCTCCGTAATTCCTTCCGTTGCATCAATAATCAAAACGGCAACATCACAACGCTCTACGGCTGTAACGGTACGAATAATACTGTAACGCTCTAATTCTTCTTTAATCTTACTCTTTCTACGAAGCCCCGCTGTATCAATAAAGATATATTCCTGACCATTACGCTTTACCGTTGTATCAATCGCATCTCTTGTCGTTCCTGCAACCGGAGATACAATCACTCGTTCTTCTCCAAGAAGCTTATTGATAATCGAAGACTTACCTGCATTCGGTTTACCGATTACCGCAATCTTCGGACGTTCATCTTCCTCTTCCTCTTCTCGTGCCGGTGTTTCAAACTGTTCAATTACATGATCTAACATATCACCTATTCCAAGTTTGCCCTGTGCAGAAACAGGAATCGGATCACCAAGACCAAGATTATAAAATTCATAGACATCCGGCATATATTTTTCAAAGTTATCTACTTTGTTTACGACAAGAAGAACCGGACGATGCGAACGGCGTAACATATCTGCCACTTTAAAATCTGCATCTACAAGTCCCTGACGTACATCTACAAGGAACAAAATAACATCTGCTGTCATAATTGCTGTCTCTGCCTGTTCCCTCATTCGTGAAATGATAATGTCATCAGACTCAGGTTCAATTCCTCCGGTATCAATCAGGGTAAACTGATAGTCTAACCAGCTGACCTCCGCATAGATACGGTCCCTTGTTACTCCTGGTGTGTCTTCTACTATTGAAATCCTGCTTCCTGCTAACGCATTAAACAGCGTAGATTTCCCTACATTCGGGCGGCCTACCACCGCAACAACCGGTTTACTCATAATTTCCTCCATTCTCTATCGTAATAATTTTATCAACAAAGTCTCTTCCCTCTGATTGTATAATATTTACGGGAACTTGTAAAGAATCGGAAAGTTCCTTTAATGAAATGTCATCAAGGAAAATATCCTCATCTGCTTTTAACACATTGCATGGAAGGAGTAGTTCCTCTCCAAGCATCTTTCCTTTTAACTGTGCAATAATATCCTGTCCGGTCAAAAGACCTGAAACTGTAATATGTTCACCAAAAAATTTATTAATAATACAGTACACATCTATCTTAATACCAGGGAATTTCATTTCCACATCCGCTGCAAGCTTTTTAATCGTTGGATAAGCAAGTTTCGCTGTCGCGATTGCCACATGTTTTTCCCGATTATCACCGGTAAGCTCTTCAAGGCGTTCTTTTACTTCCTCTAGCAAAAGCCGCATCATACCGACACCATTTTCAAGCTGTCCATAGCCTTCATAATACGCCTCATCTGGGAATTCCTGTTCTGCGAGAATAAACCATTCATCGCTTGCATGAACAAAGGTTGTTCCATAATTTTCACGAAAATAATCCTGCCATTTATGGATCTGCTTCAGCACTTTATGTGCATCTTCTTTTTCAAAAAGCTCAAGCGGAGCAAGACCTTCTCTGTACTTTGTAAGACCAACCGGAACGACAGATAAACTTTCCATGTACGGAAGAAACTTTCCAAGATCAGATATCGTCCGATCAAGTTCTTCTCCATCATTCAGTCCTTTACACAGTACGACCTGACTGTTCATGCGAATGCCTGCTTTATAAAGTCGTCCTATTTTTTCTAAGATATCTCCTGCAAAACGATTGTGAAGCATCTTACATCGAAGCTCTGGATTCGTTGCATGAACAGAGATATTAATTGGTGATAAATGATACCGAATCACTCTTTCGATGTCTTTATCACGCATATTGGTTAATGTAATATAATTCCCCTGTAAAAAAGACAAACGTGAATCATCATCTTTAAAGTAAAGTGTTTCTCTCATTCCCGGAGGCATCTGGTCAATAAAGCAGAACATACATTTATTACAGCAGGAGTGGTATTCATCCATGAGAGAAGACTCAAAAGTAATTCCCAAATCTTCATCCTCATCTTTCTCAATCTCCAATACACACTCTTCCCCGTCTTTTGTGAGAACCAGCACATCTAAATACTCTTCTTCCACATAATACTGATAATCAAATATGTCTTCTATTTCATTTCCGTTGATTTCCTCTATGGCATCCCCCGGCTCTAAACCAAGTTCTTCAGCAATACTTCCCGATTCAACCGAGGCAATAACATGCAAATGTTTTTTCATTCTTCTTCTCCATTTATTCAAAGATTCCTGACATAAATCATATAATTCAAGAATGCCTCGGCATTCTTGCTACGAAATTTTAAAAAGTTACAGACACATAAAACAGCCCATATTTCCTCTTTTCCCATGACTTGCTCTATGTGAAAATAACTTGTCGCTATTACAACAGGTACAAATGTCTGTGATATCCAGATTCTCCTTACGGATTCCCGCCTGCGTAAGTATGAGTTCATTTACCTTCCATAAATCCAACTGATACTTTCCATTACCTTTATCATCCATGATCAACGGTATTTCCTCCGGCAAAAACACTTTCTTAAATGCATCTGCAACTTCTTCACCAACTTCATAGCAGTTTCGGCAAATAGACGGACCAATTGCCGCAATAATATTTTCCGGCTTACTTCCGTATTCATTTTGCATATATGCTACAAACTTTGCTCCAATCTTTTTTACAGTACCACGCCAGCCAGAATGAGCCATTCCAGCCACATGGTGTTCCGGATCATAAAAAAGAAGAGGAACACAATCGGCATAAGAAGTATAGAGGGGAATCCCTTTCTCATCTGTAATAAGTGCATCAATTCCCGGCACTGTTTCTCTTACAATGCCATCACCCTTATCCTTTGCTGTAACTTTACGAATCCTGGTCTCATGAATCTGAGAAGATAACACCAGATCTGCTGCATTAAAACCAATTGCTTCTCCGATTCTTTGAAAATTTTCCTGTACTTTTTGTGGATCGTCTCCACGAGTAAATGACAGATTCATTGAAGAAAGATATCCTTCACTTACACCGCCGATTCGAGTAGAAAACCCATGACATACTCCAGCCTTCACAAGCTTTGGAAATGTAAGGAATACTACACCATTTTTCTCATTTATCATTGTCGAATGATTCTCATTAGCATATACAAACTTCATAGCTTTCTCCACTGTTTCTAATTCAATCCAACACTTATTCCTGAAACTCAAATGCATTCTTTATCCAGTGACATTGTAAATCTTTATCTACTTCTATAACATCAAATCGAACAGCAGTTGTGTCCATAAGCTGTTTTTTCATACGATAATAATTTAATGTATAACAGATTCTTTTTTGTTTTTTTAAATTAACTGCTTCTGCTGGAGTACCACATTCTTTGTTTCTTCTCATCTTTACTTCCACAATAAGAATGGTTTCTTTTTCCAGCGCAATAATATCAATTTCTCCATGGTAACTTCGAAAGTTTCTCTCTAGTATGCGAATCCCCTTTCCCTCAAGAAAAAGAGCTGCTGCTTCTTCTGCAGCCATTCCGTAATTTCTTCGCACTGCTGCTTTCTCCATTCCTTTAAATCTGCTCTCCACAAATGTTTTTAAGGAAACTGCGGCGATGTATCGGACATGGACCCTGTCGATGTATCGCCTCGATATGTTCCTTAGAACCATACCCCTTATTGGATGCAAAATCATATCCTGGGAAAATATGATCATACTCTTCCATCATACGATCTCTGTAAACTTTTGCCATAATACTTGCTGCTCCGATAGAAATACTTTTGGCATCTCCCTTGATAATCGGAACCTGTTTCATGTCCATTCCAGGAATCGTTACCGCATCATTTAATAACAGACTTGGCTTCACAGATAGATTTGCAACTGCCTGGCGCATCGCTTCATACGTTGCCTGTAAAATATTGATTTCATCAATACGCTCTGGAGAAGCCATTCCGATTCCTACAGAAACCGCTTCTTTTTGAATTACCTCAAATAATTCTTCTCTCTTTTTTGCAGAAAGCTTCTTTGAATCATTAATATACAGAATTCTGCTTTCTTTTGGCAAAACAACCGCTCCGGCTACAACCGGACCTGCTAATGGTCCCCGGCCCACCTCATCAATTCCACAAATAAACTCATATTGACTGTATTCTTTCTCAAACCAGCACAGATTCTCTATTCTCTCTACTTCCTGATAATACTTTTCCACCTTTTTTTTCTGAGAAAGTAAAAAACTCTGTACGCCTTTTCTTTCATCGTTCTGATACAATACAATCTGTGCAGAAATTTCTTCTGGGGTAAGATTTTTAAATTCTTCTTTTATAGCAGTAATACTTTTCATTTTTTAAGAAACCTTTCCAAACTTATTTAACGGCCAGATTCTTATCCATACCTTACCAATAATTTGTGAACGGTGTACCGGACCGACCTCCTCATAGCGGCTGTCATAACTGACAGGACGGTTATCTCCCAAACAAAAATACTCATCCTTACCAAGTTTTTGCTCACTCTTTGCCACACCTGCCTCATCGATATAATCCGTAATGCCGTATATATCACTTTTTAGCTTCTTTCCATTGATATAAACCTTGCCCTTTTTTATTTGCACCGTTTCTCCCGGCAGCCCTATAATACGCTTTATATAATACGGATGTTCTCCATATTCTTCCGGTCCTGGAAAAATAACAATATCATATCTTTCTGGTTCATGAAAACGGTAGGATAATTTATCCATGATAAGGTTCTGTCCATCAGAGAGAGTCGTATCCATAGAATCTCCTCGTACAACTGTCCTCTGTCCTACATAATGAAGTATAAAATATACTATCGCACATAAAATAACAAGATACAGTATTGTACCAATCACTTCTTTCACGTTCTTTCTTCTCTGTTCTTTTCTTCTGCGCTGCCGCCTTCCCAGTGTTACTTCCTGGTTCTTCCTTGCTCTTCTAGCCATATTTCGCAGACACCTTCCATTCAAGATACTTTTTAAGACACTTTACTTTATCAGATCAGGAAACTTTTCCAAACTTATTTAATGGCCAGATTCTTATCCATACCTTGCCAACGATCTGTGAACGCTTTACAGGACCAACAATTTCATAACGGCTATCCTGACTGACCGGACGATTATCCCCTAAACAGAAATACTCATCCTTCCCTAATGTCACTGGCTCCTCGGCTATTCCCGGATAATCAATATAATCTGTAATGCCATATGCATCACTCTTTAGCTCTTTATCGTTAATATAGACCTTTCCATCTTTAATCTGGACGGTTTCACCTGGCATTCCGATAATCCGCTTAATATAATACGGATGCATTCCTTCTTCTTCTGGTCCAGGGAAAATGATAATATCATATCTCTTTGGATCATGAAAACGATAGGAAAGCTTATCCATAACCAGATTCTGTCCATTTGCCAATGTGGTATCCATAGAATTTCCATTAACCACTGTTCTCTGTCCTACAAAATGTAAAATAAGAAATACAAAAATACAGACGCCGGCTATGTATGCGATCGTACCTAAAATATTTTTTGCAGTACTGTTTTCCTTTGTCCCACTCGTTTCTTTCTCACTGTTCTTCTCTGTTTCAATTTCTTTATTGCTCATCTGGCACCTCCAAAGACAACTTGCCAAGACGCAAGGAACGGAAATCCTCTAAAAGAAGTCGTCCTGCTTTGTCAATATCCATCTGATTTCCTTTCATCAGACATCCTCTCACTCTTGCAATTTCTTCAAGAATCTCTAAATTCTCTTTGCCCTCATCTACAGCATATCTTTCTTCCAGTACCCCTTTATAGGTTTTCTTCAGGAAATCAATAAACGCAATTGCCATCTCTGTTGTATTAAGAATCTCTTCTTTAATAGAACCAATTAATGCCAGTCGAAGTCCAACTGCCTGATCTTCAAATTTCGGCCATAAAATACCTGGTGTATCTAAAAGCTCGACATTCTTATTAATCTTAATCCACTGTTTGCCCTTTGTAACACCTGGTTTATTTCCTGTCTTCGCACAGGCTTTGCCTGCAAAAGAATTGATAAAAGTAGACTTTCCTACATTCGGAATTCCTACAACCATCGCACGTAGTGGACGGTTTAATATTCCTCTCTTTTTATCTCTTGCCTTTTTTTCCTGACAGACCTTTTCTATCAGAGACTTTACTTCTTTCATTCCGGCACCTTTTTGTGAGTTCACCTTTGCCACAAAAAACCCTTTTGCTTCAAAATAACTCTGCCACGCTGCCGTTGTTTTTGCATCTGCCATATCTGCCTTATTTAGCACAATAAGACGATACTTATTCCTTGCCAGTTCATCTATGTCCGGATTTTTACTGCTAAGCGGAACTCTGGCATCTACCAGTTCCACTACAATATCAATTAACTTGATATTCTCCTGCATCATTCTTCTGGCCTTTGTCATATGACCAGGATACCACTGAAAATGCATCTCTTTCCCTCCTGCTATTCTTCCTACTGTCTCTTTGCTTTATGAATCGTACCTGTTATTTTACCGACAAATTGTGAACGTTTGATGTTTCCAATATTAGATACTCTTGAATCTTCACTGTTATTACAGTTATCTCCCATCACAAAATACTCATCATCTTCCAGTGCCACATCATATGCAGCTAAACCTGCTGAAAGGATTTCTTCCTCTGAAAAACCTTTCAGTTCTTTATTATTTATATAAATCTTTCCATTCTCTATCTTTACAGTTTCACCCGGCAGACCAATAACCCGCTTTACGGAATAATGTGTTGTAGAGCCATTCTCAAGCTCTAAAATAACCGCATCAAGCCTCTTTGGACTGCCGAATCGATAATCCAGTTTATTTACCAACACAGTATCTCCATCATAATATGCAGGCTGCATAGAATCCCCATGGACAGTTACTGTCTGAAAACAAAACTGAATAACCAAAAATGCTAACAGAATTGCTGCTGCAATCTCTCCGACCCATAGACCAATTCGGCGGATCATCAAATTTCTTCTTTCTAAATATCGATAATTTTTCATCTGTTTTCACCTGTTTCCCGGAAATCTGTATGGAAAAACAGGGCAAGTATAAATACTCGCCCCGATTTTTGTGATACTATTTAACTAATTCTTTTACCTTAGCTTTCTTACCGATTCTCTCACGTAAGTAGTAAAGTTTAGCTCTTCTTACTTTACCTTTTCTTACTACCTGAATCTTTGTAACGATTGGAGAATGTAATGGCCATGTCTTCTCAACACCAACACCATTGGAGAACTTTCTTACTGTGAAAGTTTCTTTTGCTCCACCGTTCTGTCTCTTAATAACAGTTCCTTCAAATACCTGGATACGCTCACGTGAACCTTCTACTACCTTTGCAGAAACACGAACGGTATCTCCAACGCGGAAACTGTCAACTTCTGGTTTTAACTGTGCATCTTCAATGCTTTTAATAATATCTTTCATGTGTGACCTCCTATATATTCTCGGTGTTCTTAATACCTAAATGTAAAAGCGGACCACCTTTTTTCACAACTTGTTAAGTGTACCATACTATGCCTGGTCATGCAAGTCTTTTTTTAACTTTTTTAAATACTTTTCATCATCTTTAGATAAGTCAGCCTGCTCTAACAAATCTGGCCGTCTTTCTAAAGTTCTCTTCAACGACTGTTCCCGCCGCCATTTATCCACATTACCATGATGACCGGACAACAGCACATCCGGAACCCTTTTCCCATGGAATTCTACCGGTCTTGTATACTGGGGATGCTCTAAAAGATTGTCATGGAACGACTCAAATTCAGCAGATTCTTCATTATTCAAAACTCCGGGTACAAGACGGGAAACCGCATCGATCATGACCATTGCCGGCAGTTCTCCGCCCGTAAGGACATAATCACCAATCGATACATAATCTGTTACGATTTCTTCTAAAATTCTTTCATCTACCCCTTCGTAATGTCCACATAGAAAAATCAGTTCTTCTTCTTTAGCAAACTCTTCTGCCATTGATTGATTAAAAACAGCTCCCTGTGGTGTCACATAAACTACTCTTGGTTTTTTCTCTATATTCTGTGTAATATCCTCATACGCAAGATAAATCGGTTCCGGCTGCATCACCATTCCCGCTCCTCCACCATAAGGATAATCATCCACATGTTTATGTTTATCTTTGGAATAATCTCGTATATTTACCGCATTCAGATGAATATATCCATTCTGTAACGCTCTTCCGGTTACACTCGTATGAAGCCCCGCCTCAATCATATCCGGAAACAGAGTGAGTACATGGAAATTCATTAGTCCACCAGCCCTTTCAGCATATGAACCAAAATAATTTTCTCATCCATATCCACATCAAGAATACAATCTTTGATTGCCGGAAGAAGTACATGACCTCCATCGGATGTTTTTACTTCGTACACGTCATTCGCACCAGTCTCTATAACATCAACAAGCTCACCGATCGTTACACCACTTTCGTCAACAATCGTAAGCCCCAGCAAATCTGCAACATAGTATTCATCCTCTTCTAATGGAACAGCATTCTCTCTCGTAACTTTAAGAGGACATCTCTTATACTTTTCTACATCATTAATGTCATCCAGTCCTTCAAACTTTACAAAAACAAACTGTTTGAAAAACTTACAATACTGCACCTTCTTCTCAATCAGTTCCTTACCTGTGTCAATAAGGACCGTATCTAAGTCGAGGAATCTTTCTTTATCATCTGTTGTTGGAAAAACTTTGACTTCACCTTTCAGTCCATGTGTTCCCGTAATAATACCAATCTGAAATAAATCTTCCATACCTTATTATCTCCATTCTGCCGTTGAATTCTTCTCTGTATAGAAAAAAATGTTACCTGCTCAAATATTTACAGGTAACATTTCAAATGCCTATTACTGTGCGATATCAACTATCACTTTTTTATCATCGCGGGATGCCGCTGCCTTTACAACAGTACGGATTGCCTTTGCAATACGTCCCTGTTTGCCAATTACTTTGCCCATATCATCTGGAGCAACATGTAATTCTAAGATAATGGAGTTCTCTGTCTCCTTCTCTGTGACAACAACTTCGTCCGGATGATCAACGAGAGAAACTGCTATAACTCTTACTAATTCTTTCATTATATTAGCCTCCAGTTATTATTTCTCGATACCGGCATTCTTTAATAATCTTGCAACTGTGTCTGTTGGCTGAGCTCCTTTAGAAAGCCAGTCTTTAGCTGCTTCTTCATCGATATTAACTACGCATGGTTCCTGGTTAGGATCGTATAAACCAATTTCGTCGATGTTTCTTCCATCTCTTGGAGATCTTGCATCTGCAACTACAATTCTATAGATAGGATTTCTCTTTTTACCCATTCTTTTTAATCTCATTTTTACTGCCATGTGATTCACCTCTTTCATAATATTTGTGTATAATTCATTCATCTATATTGGAACCGGTTACCCGGATACCATCGTTAATTAAACTTTTTAAATTTATATTTAAATTTAAAATGGAAGCTTCATTCCGCCAAGGTTAAATCCGCCTTTTCTGCGGCCACCCTTTCCCATCATTCCATTCATCTGCTTCATCATCTTACGTGACTGCTCAAACTGTTTGCAAAGCTTATTCACATCCTGAAGCTTTACACCAGCTCCGGCTGCAATTCTCTTCTTCCTGGAAGGGTTCAAAATACTTGGGTTTGCTCTCTCTTCCGGTGTCATAGAATAAATGATTGCTTCAATGCTGTCCATCGCTCCATCATCTATATCTACATTCTTAAGCTGGCTTCCCACACCCGGAATCATAGAAAGGATATCTGTAAGACCACCCATCTTCTTAATCTGCTGCATCTGGGAAAGGAAATCATCAAAGCCAAACTCTGCTTTTCGAAGCTTCTGCTCTAACTTTCTTGCTTCTTCCTCATCTACTGCATTCTCCGCCTTCTCAATAAGAGTAAATACATCTCCCATTCCAAGAATACGGCTTGTCATTCGGTCTGGATAAAACTGCTGTAAATCTTCGAGTTTCTCACCCATACCTACATATAATATCGGCTTACCTGTTACCGCGCGGATAGAAAGTGCCGCACCACCTCTGGTATCACCGTCAAGCTTAGTTAAGATGACGCCGTCGATGCCAACCTTCTCTTCAAAAGTCTTCGCTACATTCACTGCATCCTGACCTGTCATAGCATCTACAACTAATACAGTCTGTGTCACATCAACGTTCGCTTTTATATTCTGCAGCTCCTCCATCATAGACTCATCTACATGAAGACGACCCGCAGTATCCAAAATAACAATATTATTGTCATTCTCTCTGGCATGCTCAATAGAAGCCTTGGCAATATCTACAGGATTCTGCTTATCTCCCATAGTAAACACAGGTACTCCCTGCTTTGCACCATTCACTTCCAACTGCTTAATCGCTGCCGGACGATATACGTCACAGGCAACTAATAAAGGCTTTTTCCCCTTTTTCTTGAGCTGTCCAGCAATCTTTGCACAGGTTGTTGTCTTACCTGCACCCTGAAGACCTGCCATAAGAAAAACGGTTATCTCATTCCCCGGCTTAATTACCAGTTCTGTCATCTCGGAACCCATTAAAGATTCCATCTCTTCTTTTACAATCTTTATTACCATCTGACCTGGATTAAGTCCAGTCAGAACATCCTGTCCTATCGCTCTGTCAGTTACTGTCTTGACAAAGGATTTTACTACACGGAAGTTAACATCCGCTTCCAGCAGGGCTCTCTTTACTTCCTTCATCGCTTCCTTTACGTCAGCTTCTGTCAGACGACCCTTGCTTCTTAAATTCTTAAAAACATTCTGTAATTTATCCGTAAGGCTCTCAAATGCCATAACAAAATCTCCCTGCTCTTAATACTCTTCCAGTATCTTACTGGACAGTTCTGCAATCTGTGCAATCTTCTCTCTGACAACGGACTTATCATCACACTCCGCAATCTCTTCTGCACATGTATGAATGGAAGCTACTGTCTTCTTTACTTTTTGAAAATGCTCTACCAGATGAAGACGATTCTCGTAATCTGTAAGAATCTTCTCACATCTCTTAATCAAATCATGCGCACCCTGCCGGCTGATTCCTCGAATTGATGCAATCTCTGTTGGAGATAAATCATTCTGAATGTATTCGCCATAAACATCTTTCTGGTGCTGTGTCAGCAATTCACCATAAAAATCAAAAAGTAATGACTTCTCTACTATTCTATCCAATAGTCTCTCACCTCATGTCATGTAAAGTAGTTTTGCTTTACAGTTGGCTATTATATACGATACAATTTTTTTTGTCAAGTACTTTTCCTTGCTTTTTTAATACTAATTTATGAGGCTAAGGAAACGAAAACCAGAAATTTAATAAAACAGAAAATGTGAAGATAGTCGCAACGTAGAAAATGCCTGCTCGGCATTTTTACTCGCTCCGACATCACATTTTCTGTTTTATTAAATTTCTGGTTTTCTGTTCATTGGCAGCGGAAGAAATTAGTATTTAAATTTTTTGGGTAATAAGGGGATTGCCCAGAAGTCTATGCTGTTCATTAAAATAAAAATTTCCATATTTGTGGATTTAAGATGGTCAGAAAAAAAGAAACCATGCCCTATCCCATCTGCGACTAAAGAGCAGATGGGATAGGGCATGGTTTCTTTTTTCGTCTATATAAAATCTAGAAGTTCTCTGCTTTAATCTGGAAATAAGACTGTGGATGATCACATACCGGACATACGTCTGGTGCTTTCTTTCCAACACAGATATGTCCACAGTTTGCACACTGCCAAATCGTATCACCATCTCTGGAGAAAACGATTTCTTTCTTTACATTATCAAGAAGTTTTAAATATCTTGCTTCATGTTCCTTTTCAATGGCGCCAACGCCTTCGAACTTCTCCGCAATATCATCAAAACCTTCTTCTCTTGCTTCTTTTGCAAAAGTTGCATACATATCTGTCCACTCATAGTTCTCACCTTCTGCTGCTGCCTGAAGATTCTCGATCGTAGAGCGGATTGCTCCTCCTTCAAGGAGTTTAAACCACATCTTTGCATGTTCTTTCTCATTATTAGCTGTTTCTTCAAAAATATTTGCAATCTGAACATATCCTTCTTTTTTTGCCTTACTTGCAAAATAAGAATACTTGTTTCTTGCCTGAGATTCTCCTGCAAAAGCTGTCATTAAATTCTGTTCTGTTTTTGTTCCTTTTAATTCTGGCATAATAAACCCCTTTCTTATATTAAATCATATTTATTAATCCCATTATTACATGATATCACAAATTACTCCGTAGCTAACGCTACTCCCGTAATTCTGAAACATTATATTATAGTAACTCATAAAATATATAACTACCGCTAAATCAATAACAGTAACTCTTACTGTTTATATAATATCTTATTAATAAATAATTGTCAAGAAAAAAATGATTATTTTTTCTCGTTTTTATCTTTTACGATTCGATAGATAAACATATATGCATAAATCAATAACGGTAACGCAAGCATCGTAAACAAAGATGCCATAAAATATGGACTCCCCGTAATCGCACAATATAATGTAACAAAAACCATCGCGATCAAAAAGATTACTATCAACAATGCTGCTATTCTTTTTACTTTTTTCATAACAATTCTTTTTTAACGATCCTCTCTTAAATGTTTTAAGTGCTCTTTTATATGATTCTCATAACCATTTTCTGTAGGAATATAAAATCGTTCCTCTTTTACCTCGTCCGGAAGATACTGTTGTTTTACATAGTTTTCCGGATAATCATGCGCATATTTATAACCAATTCCATGTCCTAATTTTTTTGCTCCTCCGTAATGAGCATCTCTTAAATACGGAGGAACCTGCCCTGTATTCTGGCTCCGTACCATAGATAACGCCTTATCTACCGCCATGATACACGCATTACTTTTTGGTGCACTTGCCACATAGGTTGCCGCCTGCGACAACAAAATTCTAGCTTCCGGCATACCAATCCTCTCTACTCCCTGAGAAGCTGCTACTGCAACTACTAACGCCTGCGGATCTGCATTGCCCACATCTTCTGAGGCGCATATCATGATTCTCCGGGCAATAAACTTTGGATCTTCGCCTGCATCAAGCATGCGTGCCAGATAAAACACAGCTGCATCCGGATCTGTTCCTCTCATACTTTTTATAAATGCAGAAATTGTATCGTAATGATTATCGCCATCCCTGTCGTAGTTCACTGCTTTTCTTTGAATACATTCTTCCGCTGCTACCAGATCAATTAATATCCTTCCATTCTCATCAGGCTCTGTAGTCAATATACCAAGCTCTACCGCATTAAGCGCTCTTCTTGCATCTCCCCCCGCCATCTGTGCAATAAACTGTGCCGCTTCCTCTGTGATTTCCGCACCATATGCTCCCATTCCTCTTTCATTATCTTCCACTGCAGTTTTCACCAATTTACAAATATCTTTCTGTGACAATGGTTCCAGATGAAAAATCTGAGAACGGGAAAGCAGGGCACTATTCACTTCAAAATACGGATTCTCTGTTGTTGCTCCAATCAAAATCACCGTACCGTCTTCCACAAACGGCAAAAGATAATCCTGCTGTGCCTTATTAAAACGATGAATCTCATCGATAAATAATATCGTTTTCTTACCATACATACCAAATGCATCTTTAGCCTGAGATACTGCCTGTTCCATATCCTTCTTACCCGAAGTAGTTGCATTCATCTGCACAAAATCTGCGCTCGTCGTATTCGCGATTACTTTTGCTAATGTTGTCTTTCCTGTTCCAGGAGGACCATAAAAAATCAGCGAGCTAATCTTATCTGCCTTAATCGCACGATATAAAAGTTTATCTTTTCCTATAATATGCTGCTGTCCTACAACTTCATCAAGATTTTTAGGACGCATTCTCACCGCAAGAGGCGATTCTTCCTTTTTCCTCTGCATACTCATATATTCAAATAAGTCCATTCTTTTGCCTCTGTTTATTTATTCCCTTCCTTGTTGTCTTCTCTAGTTACACAATCACTTGTCCTGTCTCTGCTTTTTCTACCCTTGTTATTTCACACTTTTTACGGATGCCGGTTCTCCTTCAACCGAAATGCTTGCATTTAACTTTCGTATAATTGCATAGCCATCTTCCAGATCAACTACGCTATAACATCCCTGTTCAAACACAAAGTTCCAGTATCCATCCAGCGGCAGCTTCAGCATCGCCGCCAAAAGATGTCCAAGTGTCCCCTTATGTGCCGCAATAAGCATCTTTTCTCCCTTAGATTCTCTTCCTGACGGAATATCCCTCAAAAAATCTTCTGCCCTGCTACGCACATCTGCAAAACTTTCTCCTTTTGGAATTCTGTATGTAGAAAATTCTTCGTTCCAGGCATCTAACTCTTTTGGATAGGTATTCTGGATTTCTTTATAAGTCATCCCCTCAAATATACCAAAATCCTGTTCCATAAGTCGTCGATCACCAAAGATTTCCTGCTCTCGCTCTTCCATCACAATCTGTGCTGTATTATATGCACGAACTAATGGACTTGCTACTATATAATCAAAAGAAATCTCTTTTAAAATCTCTTTTAAATATCTTGCCTGGGAAATCCCTTTTTCAGAAAGAACGGCATCTGTTCTTCCATAATAACACCCCTTCGCATTCAGTGCGGTTTCTCCATGTCGAATCAAATAAAGTCTCATTATCATTTCCTCAAGTTTCTATTTTATATTCATCTTCTATTCTTTGTTTATTATACAAAAAAAGCCGTTGCAAATCAATTACTGCAACGGCATCATCCCATGTATTTTTAAAGCCTCACAACATTCGAAGCCTGCGGTCCTTTCTCTCCCTGAACAATATCAAACTCTACTTCATTCCCTTCTTCTAATGATTTAAAGCCTGGCATATTCAGTCCTGTATAATGTACAAAGATATCTTTGCCACTCTCATCCTGTATAAACCCATACCCCTTCTGATTGTTAAACCACTTCACTCTTCCCTTAAACATCGGAATACCTCCATTATCAAACTACCTGCCTTCTCCCGGTCAGGATAGCATTATTTTAGCACAATGCTAGATACAAGTCAATATATTTTCAGATAATTATAATTGTTCTACATAATTATCTGAATTTTTATCATATTTTACATTTTTCGAGTAATATTATCTTCACAATGTCTGTATTCATACAACAGTCTGTTCATCCTCTGAATCTTTCGGTCAAATAATCCCAGTTTATATAATGTGATAATAACAACCCCCATAAGTAACGCCAGAATCATTCCCTTCATCCCGTCCAACTTATACCCACTGTAAATTAATACAAGCGTCGTCATCGAATCTAGTCCCATGCTATCAGCTATCATCTTTGGCTGCAGGAACTGTCTTGCAACCAGACACACAACATATAAAATGATAAGGAACATCGCCTGACGATAATCTCTTTGTAAAAAACAGATAAGAGTCCATGGTATCAATATCGTTCCCGTCCCTAAAATAGGCAGCAGGTCCACAATGGAAATTACTAACGCAAGTAAAAGCGCATATGGGTTACCAATAATTAAAAATCCTATCAGTAAAATCACAAAAACAATACACATTATTTTAACCTGCGCTACGAAAAATCCACCCAGAGCAGCAAAAACTTTATCCTTAATATCCCTTGCCGTCTGTCCAATATCTTCCGGAACTACCTTCCAGAAAAATTCCCCCAGTCTCTCTCTATCCGCAATAAAAAAATATGCTGAAATAATCATCACAATCGTTCCGATAAATCCATTCGTCAGATCTGCCGCTGCTGTTCCCATCATCTCCACTCCTTTTGGAGCAAACTTATTAATCACTCCGCCCATCTGGCTAAGAAGATTATTAAAAAAGGCCTGTATCTGATTACCAAAATCGGCCGAAATTGGAGAAACTATATCTGTAAGGTTCTTACTCAACAGCTTTATGGTCGTCTTCACATATCCATAATATGCCGGCGCTCCAGAAAAAAGTTCCATTAACTCCCTTCCAAGCTTCGTTATCGCAATATATCCTAACCCTGCAATCAGCACCAAAACCAAAATAATAATTACAGCCGAAGACCACTTTTTATTCAGCTTAATATGCTTTTCCAGGAAATTACATAACGGTGTGGCTAATAACGCCAATATCCAACTGGCTACAAATGGCCAGAAAAACCCCATCAACTTTGGAATTCCAAAAATCAAAATCATTGCCATACCAAAAAACACAAGCAATTCCATAATAATATTCAACAATATCTTCCACTTCTTCACTATGATGTCACCTGCTCTCTAAACAAAATAAATGTAACTACAAGTATAGCACAGCCCTTTATATTTTCAACCAGATGCTTTCATCAACAGAAATTTGAAAGACTTGCACAAATATATTATGAAATTCTACACAATTCTCTTTTCCTCTGTAACTGGTATGATCTGATTCTTTTCTCTATTATAATAATATACAGAATCTGATAATATATCTCCTAGGGCAACTACTGTTCTATTCGCATCTTCTACCATCGTAAAAAGATCTGATGGATTATCAATTCTATCTGACGGTACCAGAATCACTTCATGGATACTGCTAGGCAGAATATAAAAATCTGTCTTCTTTTTTAAGGCAAATGTCTGCAATACATCATCATATAACAGTACAGAAGCCCCATTCACTTCCTGTCTGTTCGTCATAATATACATAGGGATCGCCGAACGATCCATTGGCATACAAACCCCTGCTCTCTGAATCATCTCATCCATATCCACCATCTGTGCCGGAAATAGTCTCGGTGTATTCTCTCTTGCCGCTAACAAAAGCTCGTTCATAGAAATCCCCCACGCTTCCATCTCCTGATTCGTTACAAGTGCTGTAGAAATCCCTATATCATCACTATGTGCCACCCAGCGAAATGTCAGCGCGAGATCATACAACTTTAAATAAGGACAATCTTCTAAAATCTCTTCATTCTTCTTATAATTCACAAGCCGATAAATAATTCTGTCCTTTACATACTCAAACTTCTCCAACTTAAAATGATAATCCGCAACTCGTGAAATCTTCCATTCATATTCTTCTCGAATTCTGCAAATAATCTCTTCCAGACTCTCCCCTTTTAAATAATAACTATAATACTCATCCAGATAGATTGCCGGAGAAACATTCATCTCCTTACTCTTAATATACAGTCCTCTTAACTGTACCCCATTATTCTTCGTTACCATAGCAACATCTAATTCCACATCACTTTTCCAGCCTTCTAAAATATGCTCCTCTATGTATTCCTGAAACATGTCAAATGTCATCTTTATTCCTCACTTTCCATAATATATGCTTTTTTATTTATTATGGAAATATCATAGCATATTTTGTAATATTTTTCCAGTATTTTTTCTATTTTTTTCTATTTATTTTATTCTATGACAGATCGGAACATTATTTTACATTTTATTCCAATCTGTCATCTTTTCAAGAATGCCCAGATATTCTTAAATTTTAATACTCCGTAATCTTATTATCTTCTGTATAAAGATATACTTTACCAGTATCTTTATCTACGTAATAATCCCCTGTTTTTTTCCCACCATCAGCTTCATATACGTGGAACTCATATCCTTCTGCTCCTGGATTTTCACTGTTATAAGCAGTAAGTTCCTCATTTTCCTCACGAAATTCATACGAAATATCCTGATGATCTGTTTCTAGTTTATCCTTCAGATAATTTTTAGCATCTTCATACGTATCAAAAGTACCTGCCCCTAAATGACCCATAATGCCATCTCCTGTATCCTCTGTATCATTTGTATCTTCTGTCGCTTTATTATTTTCCTTTGTATTATCAGGATCTTCCACACTCCATCCAGTTGTTGCTTCCATATCCTCTCCATTTGAATTTTTCATTCCACAGCCGACAAGAGCAGACACAACCATTACCGCCAGTAACATTACCACATACATTTTTGATTTTTTCATCAATAAAACTCCTTTCTTTATTAATGTAGTCTCTGATTCTTCATTCAAGAATGCCCCGGCATTCTTGCTGCAAGCTGCGCGTCATGAAATGCATGACATACTTCTTCCGCGCATCTGATATACTTGCCTTTACAAAAAGATTCCGAGAGTACATATCGTTTTATAAATATTATCTGCACTTTTTCAAAAAATATAATTTATTTATTCCGCTTTTTTATAATTTTATAGAAAATGGTTATACTGATAAAACCAACACAGAAAGGAGTATTTATTTATGAAGTGGATTGATTATACCGCTCTAACTTTAGCTATTATTGGCGCGATCGCCTGGGGATTAATCGGCATATTCCAATTTAATCTTGTCTCATTCTTTTTTGGAGAAAATAGCTGGTTTTCCCGTCTTATCTATGACCTTGTCGGCCTGTCCGGTTTATATTTACTTACCTTATTTGGTCGAATCGGACGCGACATGTAACCGTACTCTATCATTTTTTTATATTCTGCTAAAAAGGCAGTAGGGAAGCGAAAATTTGCGTAAACAAATTTTTCTACAGCTTCTTTACTGCCTCTTTTCTTTTTGTTATACTAATTTCAGAAAGAATATAAATTTAAAATTACACAATGTACTCTCGGAATCTTTTTGTACTTGATTTTGTGAGAAAGACTCCGAGAGTACATCACAATGCAGGGAGGAATTTTAATGCATTTCAAAAAGAAATTATGGTATTTTCTATCCATCCTTTCTACATTATTACTTGTCGTTCTTCCGATCAGCGGATGTAGCTCCTCTTTTAATGTAGAAAGCACTACAGAAACCAGAACATACACTTCAACAATTACTAATAATTCCGATAAAAACACTTCGGACACCTCACAGTCGGACAATGCAGGCACAGCTTCTTCTAAAAAGAAACAAATCGATGAAACGGACGATTATCTTGACAAAAACGGTAGCTACACATCTAAAGAAGATGTAACAAACTACCTTATCCAGTACAGACAGCTTCCGATGAATTTCATTACAAAAAAAGAAGCAAAAAAACTGGGCTGGTCCGGCGGAAGCTTAGAAGCTTATGCCCCAGGCAAATGTATCGGCGGAGATTATTTCAGCAATTATGAACAACGATTACCTGTTGTCTCCGGAAGAACCTACCACGAGTGCGATATCGACACTTTGAATGCAAAAAGCCGCGGAGCTAAACGAATTATCTACTCAGATGACGGCCAGATTTATTATACAGATGATCACTATGAAACTTTTACTTTACTTTATGGGGATGATATACAATGACAATCACAATCGATGGATTATCCATAAAAAAGAAAGAAGATTTTTATGCGAACATAAAAACTGAACTGAATGTTCCAGAATATTTTGGAAATAATCTGGATGCTCTATATGATATTTTAACAGAACACCCAGACCATTTACAGATTGAATTTCTTCATTACGACAGAATGCGCGCGCAGCTCGGAGCTCCATTCTGTCAAAAACTGTTAAAGGTGCTACAGGATGCCGACATCCTCACCATAATAAATCAGCATTAATACAATTGTAACGAATTCTAACACAGGGAGTACCGTAAGGGTACTCTCTTTCCATTTATACAGATTCACAGCAACTCTATTTATTCCAGTCAGCATGATATGCTCACTGTTTTTAAGAAACGTAAGTGGTACGCCAAAAATTTTTAATGATAATACAAACGGAAGCACCACCGCAATCGCAAGATAAATCCATATCCAGCCAGATGGAACCTTTTTAATAAGCTCATCTGTCATACCAGAAAATGTAAGTATATATAACACTAATCGATGCCAGAAATAAATCTGCAGCGTTCTTTTACCTACTGTTCCTATAACCGGAATCTTACGATTTGGCACAAGGCTTATAATCGCAATTCCCATAAGAAAGGCAATCATATAGAATACCAGACGATGCACCGCCCCACAATCTTCTACATTAATAAATTCATACGCATTCCTTCCCGTAAAAAGACGTATATAAGAATACTTATCTTCGATTCTCGCTAACGTATATAAAATCATATCCGTAAGAAAAATAGCAGAAAGACACTTAATCCACAGTTTATCTAAAACCTCCTGCACTTTCTTTATATCCAAATGATATCCCACATAATAAAAAGGAAAAAATACAATAATCCTTGAAAGATAAAGAAAGCTTCCAATATTCGTATCATATCCAGCAAGGCATGCAATCATGATACTGATCGGCATAACAAACCACAGCGGTAATTCACGCAGCAAATATGTCATAAGCATAAAAGCAGCCATGGCAAACATATACCATGGAATTCCTGTATCTTCAAACCACTGAAATACCGCTTCCTGATGAAATAATAACTTGATTCCATAAATGCAAAACTTCAACGTGTAACCAATCATAATATAATATATAGGCTTATCCCATCGAAACGGATGCCTTGCACCCCACTTCTTCTGTAATAATCCTGACAAAAAAATAAAAAGCGGCATATGGAAGGAATAAATAAAAAGAGAAAGGCTTTTCATTGTATTCGATA
>OGYI01000163.1_pt1 | contig 82263 bp, 77 predicted proteins | sample 1576521 | NCBI WGS metagenome assembly OGYI01 (sample SAMEA3541484, study PRJEB24748) | human gut metagenome | biome: human gut; feature: human-associated habitat; material: faeces | place: China | collected 2012
CAGGATTTACAGCAAAACTTGCAGGAACAGAGCGTGGAATCACAGAGCCTACACCTACATTCTCCGCTTGCTTCGGACAGGCATTCTTAGAGCTGCATCCTACAAAATATGCAGAAGAGCTTGTTAAGAAGATGGAGAAGAGTGGAGCAAAGGCTTACCTTGTAAATACAGGATGGAATGGAACAGGAAAACGTATCTCCATCAAAGATACTCGTGGTATCATCGATGCAATCCTGAACGGAGATATCAAGAACGTTCCAACAAAGAAGATTCCTTACTTCAACTTTGAGGTTCCTACAGAGCTTACAGGTGTTGACACAGGAATCCTTGATCCTCGTGATACTTACGCTGACGCTTCTGAATGGGAAGAGAAAGCAAAAGATCTTGCTGGAAGATTCATCAAGAACTTTGCAAAATACGAAGGAAACGAAGCTGGAAAAGCACTCGTATCCGCTGGACCACAGTTATAAAAATTATAAAGATAATACAAAGCTCCCGGGGGTATTCATCAACCCGGGAGTTTTTTTCATTTCCTCACAAACTGTAAATTTCATTTGTTTATTTTTAATTTATTTCTTTCCTCCAAAAATCGCGCCCATAAAACGGATATATGTATATACCACGAGTACGACTGCAATGATTGTCTCAACCAGAACCACATACTGAAGGAACGGCATCGGGTGTCCCATATTTGCTGCTTTTGAAACACTCTTTTCAAAAGCAATCATCTGAAAAACCTTCAAATCCCGAATATCCATAAAAACTCTTCTTTCATTTTCATCACATCTTTATATAGAAAGTGCATCACCATTTTCACTTTTCTATTACTTAGTCTGTTTCATTTTTGCAATTGACTTCTTCATGCACCACAGGCAGGTCGGAACACTGTAACAGCATGCTGCGATCCATGCTGCCTGATCCGCAAAACAGATTGCTGTGTAACCAAATTTTTATTCTCAATCATTATTTTTCTCTAACATATATTCGACCATCACTTCTCGAATATCGGAAGAACATCATGTCCCTTTTGGGCTTAATTCTTTGCATCTGTGTAAAGTGCAAGCTCCAGTCATTTTCCTGATATCATTTAACGTCCTTGCCCCTTGCTCCATTGCCTTTATAATCTGAGCTTTTGTAACATTTGAACAGTAACAGATAATCTCTTCATTTTTCATATTCTCTTCCTCTATGATAAAATATTAATTTTTATTAATATTTTATCATAGAGAATTTCTAGTATCAACTTATATCTGAGGTTTTCCAATGCATTTTCTGAGATTTCAGAATCCTACCCTGGCTTAGGAACTTAGTTCGGTCAACTCTTATGCAAGAATCCTTGCAGTATCTTCCACAATCTGCTCTTTTGTAAGATGGTTGTCTTTTAATACTTCTGTCACATTGTATCGATCCAGGAACTCTTTTTTCAATCCGAAATTTAAAACCTTCATAGTACTGTCACCGTAGAATCTGGCAATCTTCTCACCAAAACCACCGTCCAGAATTCCGTCTTCCAATGTAATTACAACACTATGGTCTTTCTTAAGATCTTCAAGCATTTCTTCATCCAGACCTGTAATGTAATACGGGTTGATAACGGTTGCGTCTATTCCTGCTTTCTCTTTCATCAGATCCGCCACATCATTTCCTAATCCGTAAAATGTCCCAAGTCCGACAATTGCAACCTTACTTCCTTTTCTCGTCATCTCATACTTGTTTAGAATACTGAAATCTTTTGTGACTTCTTTTCCGTCTGAAATCACATCTCCGCCTGGGAGCTTGATTGCAATTGGATGTTCTTTCTGCTCTATGCTCCAGTCCAGCATTGCCAGATATTCTTCTTTCGTTGTCGGTGCAAGATAGACAAGATTCGGAATATTTGCCATCATCGGGATATCCTGCAGTCCAAGATGTGTCACATCGTTCATTCCATAGACAGAACCACTGAACGTAATGATCGTTGCCGGGCTATTATTGATACATACATCCTGTGCGATCTGATCAAAGGTTCTCTGTACAAATGTGCTATACACACCATAGACCGGCTTTCCGCCATTTGATGCGATTCCTGCTGCCAGTGCAACCGCTGTCTCCTCTGCAATTCCGACATCGACGAACTGCCGTCCTGCTTCTTTTCGCTTATCCTCTGTAAATCCCAGAACTGTCGGAGTTCCGGAAGTAATGGCAACAACTGCCGGATCTTCTTTCATCTTCTTCATGAGATAATTGCACGTCACATCTGAGTAGTCCTCTTCTTCCATTTCATACAGAGGCTTCCCAGTCTCAATATGAAATGGTCCGTTGAAATGCCACTGCTCTTTGTGTTGTTCTGCCGGCGCATAACCTTTTCCTTTTAATGTATTAATATGCACAACGACTGCTTTTTTACTGTCCTTCACACTCTCAAATGCCTGAATCAGCTCAGCCACATCATTTCCATGGTCCACATAGATATAATCTAAGCCCATGGCACAGAACAGGTTACACTCGGCCTGTCCATTCGTCTCACGAAGCAGCTTCAGATTCTGATAGATACCTCCGTGGTTCTCAGCAATCGACATATCATTGTCATTGACTACAATAATCAGATTGCCGCCAAGCTCTGCCGCGTAATCCAGTCCTTCTAACGCCTCACCGCCGCTTAAAGAACCATCTCCGATCACCGCGATTACATTGCCATCTTCCCCCTTGAGATCACGGGCTTTTGCAAGACCGCACGCCAGGCTCACAGATGTAGATGTATGTCCGACAGTAAAGAAATCATGCTCACTTTCATGCGGATTTGTATAACCGGACACATCGTCGTAATGCTCTTCATAGAGATATGCGTCTTTTCTTCCTGTCAGCATCTTATGTGGATAGCTCTGGTGTGACACATCAAATACAATTTTATCTTTCGGCGAATCAAACACATAATGAAGCGCGATCGTTGCCTCCACCATACCGAAATTCGGCCCGAAATGTCCGCCATGTTTACTTGCACGAATCAAAAGTGCATGGCGCATTTCCTCTGCAAGCTTTGGAAGTTCTGATACTTCTATCTTCTTCACATCCTCTGGTCCATTTATCTTTTCAATATACATCTTTACTTACACTCCTTTTCTTCCCAGGTTAAAACCCCTGTCTTCACAGCCTCTTCATACCTGGACACTTTATATTTCAATCGTTCCATCGTTGCCTCAATCTGCTGTTTCTGTTCCATTAAAATGTCATACTGTTCCTTTAGAAGCTGTCTTCTCGCCTCAAATGTAGAGTCTCCTATCTGGAATAATTTTACATATTCAATCAATGCTTCAATTGGAACTCCTGCACTTCGCATACAGACAGCATGCTCTACCCAGTCAAGATCCGATTTCTGGTAGTTACGAATCCCACTTGCTGTTCTCGAAACTGGTGGGATTAAGCCAATACGCTCATAGTATCTGAGCGTATCTTGAGAAATGTTAAATTTCTCACCGACTTCTTTAATTGTCATACATAAAACACCTGCCTTCCACATAACATACTATAGCATCTGGAGTGAACTCCAAGTCAAGAAAAATATGCAAATTCAAGAATGCCTCGGCATTCTTGCTGCGAGGTGCGCGTCATGCAATTGTATGACATACTTCTACTGCGCACCTCTGCAATCCTGCCGGAGGCTATATCAACTGGGAGTCAATCCCCCAGCTGATATAAAAGTGTGTTCTAAATTTTTCTTAGAAAAAAGAATGTGCCAAGGCACATTCTCACGCTAAGTGCATTGCATAACGCCAATGACGCTGCGCAACGACTGAATTAAACAATATTCCAAAAACTTTTTTTCTTCTCTTCTACTGGCACAGGTTTCTTCTTACTGCGTACAATCTGCGCCCGCATACCTATGTTAGTAAACTCCTGGCAAAGTTTTGCCGCCTGCTCTTTGTTAAGACCATCTTTTACCGCAAATGGTGTCTGGGATAATTGGATTTTTCTGCTAAAATCGTATTTCCTTGCAAGCTGCACAAAGTCACTGCGCTGTCCAAAATATTCCATCACTCGTCCCAGTACGATTACCTGTCTTGATGGGAACTTTTGAATGTCGCATTCTTCCGGCATCGGCTGGATTTCATATTCAACCTGATAATAATCTAATGCTTCTTCAAAATATCCCGCACATTCCTCGTCCAGATTATCATAAAGTACCACCGGGACATTCGATACAATCCTGTCTGCATCCTCTTTTTCAATTCGTGTAAGAATCTGCAGGTATCTTGATATTTCAATATTATGGTTATTGCAATTTAACAGTTGAAGCTGATATGTTTTCATATGTGTCTCCTTAAAGAGCATAACTCATCTCATGCCATTCTTCATCGCCCCATACAGAAGCAGAGATACCTTCGTCTTTGTAGCCCATTTTTTTATACATTTCCACTTTCTGTTCAAGGCATGTCAGTTTCAGCATCTTACGCCCTTTTGCCTGCTCACGCTTTACGTACTGGTTCATGATTTCTCTTGCAAGACCCTGCCTGCGGTATTCTGGCCGGACATCCAGCCCCAGAAGGAAAATATTCTTTCCTTCCGGATTATGTACGGTAATATCTGTGAAAAACTCATCACGAAATGCTTCTTCATCTGTTGCCAGTCCATTTAAAAAGCCTGCAATCGTTCCAGTCTCTTTGTCTACTGCAACAAGAAAAAGTTCCGGTGCATGTTCCACCCTTTCAAACATATCTTTTTTAGAACATGCCTCGTGTGGAGGAAAACAGATCTTCTCAATCTCTGCTATTTCCTCTGCTTCATTTGCCCTGACAGATCGAAATTCGAATCTGTCTAATACATTTGCCGCCATCTTTCTTTCCTCCTTATACTTTAATTACTGACACTATATGATGTTGAAGGGAAAAGCCCCATTCAAGAATGCCAGTGCATCTTTCTTAAAAATGCAGATCTTGTATCGTACCTGCTACAATCATCATACCTCCGGTCACAGCCAGTGCCAGGGCAAGTGCCAGCCAGATGAACTGTTGTTTACGTTTTTCTTTTGGAAATAATTCTTTTGGATAACCTTCTCGCCCAAGATGCAAAACGTGATTACCCAGATACAGAATTGCCAGACCCACGCCGCCATCTATCATATAAATTCCCATAAATGCCGGTGAAAGCTGAGAAACCTGGCTGGTTGCTGTATCCATTACAAAGTTCCACATTCCACTTCCATTCATTCCAAGTGCTCTTGCCATCAGCTGCATCAAAAACTGCATCCCATAAAGCACCAGTACCGGAATGATATTATTGATTGCATGAAACATCACATTATAAAACATGTTGTTCGTCTCATAGACAAGATATCCGAGTACAATTCCAAGGAGAAATGTTGGAAAAAATCGTATGATACTTCCATGAAACAGACCAAACACTGCCGCTGTAACTAAAATTGGAATCCATTTTCCGTGTGTCTGATTCCAAATAGAATTAAAAAATACACCACGAAACACTGCTTCTTCACAGATTGCCGGTGCAATTCCAACAACTATAATTGCTACTATCATGGAGGAACTTGTGAACATACTGCTTAATCCGATTGATGTTTCAGTAACCATCTCCGGGGCAATATACATTTCAATCATGGTCACAACAGAAATTGCCTGACTCGCACCAAGGTAAATCAGTATCGTCCCCATGACCTCTGTAAGCTTTGGCTTATGAATCGGAAACACCGACCGGAATTTTCCGCCAAACACTGCCACTGCTCCAACTGCTGTGCCCAGTAAAATCAATTCTCCGATCAAAGACCGTCCCATTCCTAACCATTGCGGCAGAAAGTCACTGAACACAAATACTTCCAGACCTGCCAGGATGATTACCAGTAATCCCTGCCAAAGTCTTAACTGTTTTTTCTCATTTTCCATATATTTCACCTTACCATCCAAGTCTGCTGTATTCTAGTTCTTCAACATGTCTGCATCAAATTTCTTTGGAAACGTTTGAATTTCTTCATGGATTCCAATGATCTTCTCCATCCATATCATATTGTACCAGCGCTGGAACTTGTATCCACATTTTTCAAATTCTCCTATCATACGATAGCCAAGATGTTCATGAAACTGTGCACTGTTCTTTGTCAGATACTCATCGTCTTCCTGGGGATATCCAATACATGCTTCCATATTTAAAATTCCCATTTCTTTCAGACAATGTTCCAATGCACTATGAAGTTTTTTTCCTATTCCCATACGTTTACAATTCTGATCTACATATATGGAGGTTTCCACCGCCCAGGCATAAGCTGCGCGCTCCTTAAATGGACTGACATATGCATACCCCACGATTTTTCCATCTTGTTCTGCCACCAGATATGGATATTTTTCAAGTGTATGTGCAATTCTTTCACGAAATTCCTCCAGGGAGGGAACTTCATATTCAAATGTAATTGCAGTTTCCCTGACATATGGTGCATAAATCTCCAACAATTCTTCTGCATCATCTAATGCTGCAACACGAATCACGATATCTTTTTTTAATGTACTCGTACTCATACTGTAATCTGACTCAATACCTCCCCGATCGGTGCGGCAATCGCAAGTTCTGCACGAACTGATTTTGCCGTTTCGCTCTTATTGATCACGACAAGATGTTTTCCTCTAAAATAATCTACAAATCCAGCTGCCGGATAAACGACCAGAGATGTTCCCCCTATGATCAGTGTGTCTGCCTGGCTGATTGCACGGATACTCTTGTCAATCATATTTTCATCCAGACTTTCCTCATAAAGTACGACATCCGGCTTGATCACTCCTCCACACTCACAATGTGGAACTCCTTTGCTGTTCTTTACATATTCTGCATCGTAGAATTTTCCGCATTTTTGACAGTAATTGCGATGAATGCTTCCATGGATCTCATATACATTCTTGCTTCCTGCTGCCTGATGAAGTCCATCAATATTCTGCGTAATGATTGCTTTAAGTTTTCCTGCCTGCTCAAGTTCTGCCAGCTTTTTGTGCGCGGCATTCGGCTTCGCATCTAAAAACATCATCTTTTCTTTGTAAAATTCATAAAATCCTTCTGTATTGCGCTTAAAGAAGGTATGACTGACGATCTGTTCCGGTGAATACTTATATTTCTGCTGATACAGGCCGTCCGCACTTCGAAAATCCGGAATATTGCTCTCTGTAGATACTCCTGCTCCTCCGAAAAAGACAATATTTTCACTGTCATCAATGATTTCCTGTAACTTTTCGATTTCTTTATTCACAAAATCATCTCCCTATTTTACATTTTCCATCCACTCAATGATCTGCCCCAGATCCTCCAGACTGGCTGATGCATGTTCCAGTACCTCTTCCGGCACATCTACCATATCATGAATATAAATCGTTTCTCCACCGGCTGCGATTCCTGCCATGACTCCCGGTGTACTGTCTTCAACTACCAGACACTCCTTCGGATCACGTCCGATTGCTTTTGCTGCATTCCAGAAAATATCCGGTTTGGGTTTACTTGCTTTTTGCGTGTCTCCATAGATAAATGCTGCAAAATATTCCGCTATTCCTGACATTTGAAGAACTTTTTCTCCACGCGATTGTCTTGTAGAAGTTGCAACTGCTGCCGGAATCTTCTTTTCTTCCAAATAGGAAAGGAGCTCCATAAGCCCCTTCTTTTTAGGAACTCCGTCCCGCGCAAGCATCTCCATAAAAATCTCATCTTTTCGCTGTCTTGCTTCTTCATAACGAAATTCTTTGCCAAATGTATCTTCAAATATTCCCCTGATGATCGCTGCCGTCTTTCCCCGGCACTGATTCAGAAGTTCTGTCGTAATGGAATAACCCATTTCTTCTCCGACTTGCTTCCACGCAATCGTATATAGCCTCTCTGTATCAAACAAAGTGCCATCCATGTCAAATATCACGCCTCGGATCATATTGTACGCCTCACTCTTCTATACGTTCTCTCATCGCCAGTCATTTTTTCTATTCTTTATCCATACTGTCTGACGATTTTTCTTTACTTTCTCTTGTATAATCGGTAAAGAATCCAGTCAGTGCGTCCAGCGTCTTTAACAGTACCGGGATCTCGCTCTCATCTAACTTGTCCACAATGGCCTGTGTCATCTGCTTATGATAATCTTCGTGATGATGATATGCATTTTCCCCTTTTTCCAGAAGACGCACATATACGACCCGTCGATCTTCCTTGCTGCGGAACCGGTCAACATAACCCTTTTTCACCAGACTATTCACAGCAGTCGTAAGTGATCCTACTGTAATATTCAGCTTCTTTGCAATGGTAGACATATTATTGCCCTCTCCAAGTCCGATTGCCTCTATGACGTGCATATCATTGTTGGTAATATCTTTAAATTCATCCGTAATAATTGCCTTACCTTCTACCTCCCAGATCTCATTGATCAGATTCACCAGGACATAGTTAATTGTTGCATATACATCACTCATTCGCACTGCTCCTTCATCCTTTACTTGCTTTTCATTATAGACGTTTTTTGTCAAAGAAGTCAACCTTCTCCTGCATTCCTTCTGAATTCTCTGACACTTGCATTTTACAGACAACTTTACACTTATATATTTCAGATCCTGCTTACATCCGACGGAAGCGTTCATATCGGGAATCCACTAATTCTTGGATGTCTTTGCTTGTATATTCTTCCAGATACCCTTCGATATTTTTCTCCAGTTCATCTGCAATATTGCTCATCGTTTCTGCTGTAAAATGTTCCGGTTCTGCAAACACCTTCTCTACAATCCCCATTTCTTTTAAATCTGCTGCTGTCAGACGCATAACTTTTGCAGCCTGCGCAGCTTTCGTACTGTCCTTCCATAAAATGCTTGCAAAGCCTTCTGGTGAAAGAATGGAATAAATGGAATTCTCCAGCATCCATACCTGGTCTGAAACCGCCATTGCAAGTGCACCGCCGCTTCCACCTTCTCCGATAACAATACTAAGTATCGGGGTCTTCAGCGCTGACATCTCATACAGATTTCTTGCAATCGCCTCTCCCTGGCCGCGCTCTTCTGCGGAAATTCCGCAAAATGCTCCCGGCGTATCTACGAAGCAAATGACCGGGCGGTGGAATTTTTCTGCCTGCTTCATAAGACGCAATGCCTTCCGGTAGCCTTCCGGTGACGGCATACCAAAATTGTGTCCGATATTCTCTTTTGTATTCTGTCCCTTCGCCTGGGCAATGACTGTCACTGCTCTTCCGTGAAAGGTTGCGATTCCTCCAACAATTGCCGGATCATCGGCAAAATACCGATCTCCATGCAGTTCTACAAAATCCTGGAACAAAGCTTCTATATAGTGACCTGCAACCGGGCGGTCATTTCTTCTGGAAATCTGTACACGATCCCAGGCTTCCAGAGTTTTTGATCTGGTTTTTCTATTTTGAAATTCTTTTGTTGCTTTTTCGACTTTTTCATTTCCAGTCTGATGCATTTTCAGGATTTTTCCCAGCGTCTGCCGCATCTTCTGGCGTTCTACAATCTGGTCTACAAATCCATGTTCTTTTAAGAACTCGGATCTTTGGAATCCTTTCGGAAGTTTCTGACCGATCGTCTGCTCAATGACACGAGGACCTGCAAATCCAATCAGTGCTCCCGGCTCTGCCAGTATGATATCTCCAAGCATAGCAAAACTTGCCGTCACGCCACCGGTTGTTGGATCTGTCAGCACCGTAATATAAAGAAGTCCAGCGTCGCTGTGACGTTTCAGTGCAGCGGATGTCTTTGCCATCTGCATCAAAGACACGATTCCTTCCTGCATTCTTGCTCCGCCAGAGCATGTAAAGATGATAACCGGAAGCTTTTCTTCTGTCGCACGTTCTACCATTCTTGTAATTTTCTCACCTACGACTTCTCCCATGCTCGCCATTAAAAAACGTCCGTCACAGACTCCAAGCGCTGTCTCAATTCCATGAATTGCAACTTTTCCAGTCACCACTGCCTCATCTAATCCAGTTGTTTGTTTTAATGCTTCCACCTTTTCCGGATACCCTTTATATCCAATCGGGTTCGTATTTTCAATTCCTCTGTCCCACTCTTCGAACGTATCCTCATCTGCAATTGACCGAATCCTCTCCGGTGCCGGCATGCGAAAATATCCATGACATTTCGGGCAAATATATCCGCCTGTTATAACGTCCTCTGTAATAATTGCTTTCTGACATTTGTTACATTTACACAGAAGTCCCTCCGGAACTTCCGGGCTTTGGTGTTTCCCACCGATATGCCCTTTTTTTCCGGAAGGACGTCTTGTTTTCTTAAACATATTATCTAACTTCATATGTCCACTCCTTATACTCTTTCACTCCACGGTTGTTATATACCTTAATGCTTTATAGTATCTATGAAGTTCACATTAAACTCTCCGGATTGATATACCGGGTTATTTAATAATTCATAGAGATAATCCACATTCGTGTCGATGCCCTCAATAATAACCTCTCCAAGTGCGCTCTGCATTTTCTGGATTGCTTCATCCCGGTTCTTCGCCCAGACAATGAGCTTTGCAACCATGGAATCATAATATGGAGAAATGCTGCATCCACTGTAAATTGCGGAATCTACACGGATTCCTTTTCCTCCTGGCAAATGAAGATCTGTAATAGTTCCAGGTGACGGCCGGAATCCTTTTTCCGGATTTTCCGCATTGATCCGGCACTCAATGGCATGCCCATTGATTTCAATATCCTGTTGAGTAAATGACAGCTTCTGTCCATCTGCAATACGAATCTGTTCTTTGATCAAGTCAATTCCAGTCACCCACTCAGTCACCGGATGCTCCACCTGAATTCGGGTATTCATCTCCATAAAGTAAAAGGCATCATTGTTCTCTAAAAGAAATTCAATGGTTCCTGCATTGACATAGCCTGCGGCTTTCGCAGCTTTTACTGCTGCCTCTCCCATCTTCTTTCGAAGCTTTGAAGACAACGCCGCTGACGGAGCCTCCTCGATCATTTTCTGATGATTTCTCTGAATAGAGCAGTCACGTTCTCCGAGATGCACTACATTTCCATAGGAATCTGCCAGAATCTGAAATTCGATATGTCTCGGCTCCTCCATAAAATGTTCAATATACATGGTATCATCGCCAAATGCCATCTGGCTTTCCTTCTGTGCGGTCTGAAAGCTTTGCGTGAACTCTTCTTCGGAATATGCCACACGCATGCCTTTTCCACCTCCGCCGAGGGCAGCTTTTATAATAACCGGGTAACCAATTTCCCGTGCAAGCAAAAGTCCGGTATGCACATCACAGACTGGCTCCTTACTTCCTGGAATGACCGGAACACCTGCTGCTTCCATCGTATTTCTTGCTTCCTGTTTATTGCCAAGCTTTGCAATGACATTTGCCGGCGGTCCGATAAAGGTAATTCCACATTGCTCACACAATTCTGCAAATTTACTGTTCTCTGACAAAAAGCCAAAACCCGGGTGAATGGCGTCTGCCCCACTCACCACCGTTGCACTGATAATATTCTCCATACTTAAATAACTCTGAGATGACGGTGCCGGTCCGATACAGACCGCTTCATCTGCAAGCTTTGTATGAAGGGCTTCTGCGTCTGCCTCTGAATATACTGCAACCGTCTCAATTCCCATTTCCCGGCACGCACGGATAATCCGAACTGCAATCTCACCACGGTTTGCAATCAAAATCTTCTTAATCACACAGATCACCTACCCTACTGCAAATGTCAGTACCGCGCTGACTACTTTTTTACCGTCCACTGTAGCGACAGCCTCTCCGACACCAATCGGTCCTTTTTTCCGGATAATTCTTGTTTCCAGACGAAGCTTGTCCCCCGGCACGACTTTTCCTTTGAATTTGCATTTATCAATTCCGCCAAAATATGCGACTTTTCCCTGATTCTCCGGCTCACTTAAAATCGCTACCGCACCTGCCTGTGCCAGCGCTTCCACGATCAGCACACCCGGCATGACCGGCTCCTGTGGAAAATGTCCGGCAAAGAACTCTTCCCGGTAGGAAACACATTTGTACGCCACTGCATACTCACCCGGCTCGTAATCTTCTACATAATCCAATAACAGAAACGGATGTCTGTGAGGTATGATTTCCTGAATCTGTTTAATATCCAAATGTTTCATGATAACCTCCTACGCAATTCTGAATAATGGCTGGCCATACTCTACTGCCTGACCATTCTTTACAAGAATCTCCGTGACTGTTCCATCAAAATCACTCTCGATTTCATTCATCAGCTTCATGGCCTCAATAATTGCAACCGACTGACCTTTTTTCACGGAATCGCCAACCTGAATAAATGGCTCTGCATCCTCTGCCGGAGCCGCGTAAAATGTTCCCACAAGCGGAGCTTTGACTACATTTCCAACAGGAGCCGCCTCAGATGTCCCGGTCTGTTTCTGTACGCCTTCTTCTAAATCTGTGGCTGCTTTAGAAGAAGCACCTGTAACTTTCACTGCTTCCGGTGTAACAGCCTGCACTGCCGCAGTCGTTCCCATCACCAGGTTCTCTTTCTTATTCAGCTGCAATTTTATACCATTTTCTTCATATTTAAATCCAGTCAGGTCTGACTCAGAGACTTTATCAATCAGTTTCATCAACTGTTCTACGTCCATTTCCAGGTTCCCCCCTTACGCTTCATACTTCTGAATTAAAATTGTTGCATTGTGTCCGCCAAATCCAAGTGAATTGCTCATGGCTGTCTTGATTTCTTTCTCTACCGGACTTCCAATTGCATAATTTAAGTCACATTCTTCATCGGCCTCTTTTGTTCCGACCGTCTGATGGATAAATCCATCTTCCATGCTTTTGACGCAAGTAATAAATTCTACTCCGCCTGCTGCTCCAAGCAAGTGACCGATCATGGATTTCGTAGAGTTAATCACCACGTCTTTCGCTGCCTCGCCAAATGCTTTCTTAATGGCGCGTGTCTCGAACAGGTCATTGTGATGGGTACTTGTTCCATGGGCATTGATGTAATCTACCTGTGCCGGTGTAATCTGGGCCTCTTCCATGGCAAGCTCCATTGCCTTCGCTGCACCGCTTCCGTCTTCTGCCGGAGAAGTAATATGATAGGCATCCCCTGTACATCCGTAACCGGTCACTTCTGCGTAAATCTTTGCTCCACGCGCTTTTGCATGCTCCAGCTCTTCCAGCATTACAACTCCCGCACCTTCACCAAGTACGAATCCATCCCGGTCTTTATCAAATGGAATGGAGGCACGAAGTGGATCGGTAGAAGCAGAAAGTGCTGTCAGTGCTGTAAATCCGGCAATACCAAGTGGGCATACACAGCCTTCGGTTCCTCCTGCAAGCATCATATCTGCGTCACCGTACTGGATTGTACGGAATGCATCACCAATACAGTTCGTTCCTGTGGCGCAGGCAGTTACGACATTGCTGCATTTTCCACGGAATCCTAACTGAATTGACACATTTCCCGCTGCCATATTGGAAATCATCAAAGGCACCATAAGCGGATTCACTCTTGCCGGTCCCTTGGTCAAAATTTTTTCATAGCTCTGCTCTGCTACCTGAAGACTTCCAATTCCGGAACCAATCATCACGCCAGCGCGAAATGGGTCTTCTTTTTCAATCTCCAGTCCAGAATCTTCATAAGCTTCTCTGGCTGCCGCAACCGCATATTGAGAAAATGCTTCCATACGTCTGGCTGCTTTTTTATCCATATGATCTCCCGGCACAAAGTCTTTGACTTCTGCTGCCAGTTTTACTTTATAATCTGTAGTGTCGAACTTTGTGATCTCACCGATTCCAACCTTACCTTTGCGGATTCCGTCCCAAAATTCAGCTACACTATTTCCAATTGGAGTAATTGCACCAAGTCCGGTCACGACCACTCTTCTTTTTAAGACTTTATTATTTGCCATCTTTTTTGTACTCCTTCCCCTGCATCACTTTCTACATTACCATGCCGCCGTCTACATGCAGCACTTGTCCGGTAATATAAGAAGCATCTTCCGATGCGAGAAATGCAACTGCTTTTGCCACCTGCTCAGGCTCTCCAAATTTTCCAAGAGGAATCTGGGCAAGCGTAGCCTCTATAACCTTTTCCGGCAAGCTCTGCGTCATATCTGTATCAATAAATCCAGGAGCTACTGCATTCACAGTAATTCCTCTGGAGCCAAGCTCTTTTGCCACAGCTTTTGTAAGTCCGATAATTCCGGCCTTAGAAGCTGCATAATTGGCCTGTCCTGCATTTCCAGACACACCAACTACAGATGAAATATTCACGATGCGCCCGCTTCTTTGCTTTAACATCTGTCTGGATACTGCCTGAATCGTATGAAATGCACCTTTTAAATTCGTATCTAACACAGCGTCAAAATCTTCTTCTGACATCCGCATCAACAGACCATCTCTTGTAATACCTGCATTATTCACCAGCACATCCAGATGTCCGTATTCTGCGATCACATTTCCAATAAATTCTTTACATGCCACGTTGTCAGAAACATCACATTTATATATAGAAGCTTCTCCTCCATTTTGCTCAATTTCTGTCTTTAATTCCTGTGCTTTTTCCTCGCTGCCACAGTAATTGATCACAACATACATGCCCGCTGCTGCCAGCTCTCTTGCGATTGACGCACCAATTCCACGGGAAGCTCCTGTCACAACTGCTACCTTTTTTTCCATTTTATTTATAACTCCTGTCATTTTCGCCTTGTTTCTATATGATCTTTTCCAGATCTTCCCATGTTGCTACATTACAGACCTTGACACTTCGGTCAATCTTTTTCATAAATCCTGCCAAAGTCTTGCCCGGCCCGATTTCGATAAATGTATCAACTCCGTCTGCGATCATTTTCTCCATGCTCTGTTGCCAGCGAACGGACGATGTAAGCTGTGTCACAAGTAATCCCGGACTCTTACGAACATCCGTAACTGCTTCTGCCGTCACATTTGTAATATAAGGGATCATAAGCTCATGAAATTCTGTCTTATCTAGCTCCATTTCCAGTTCCTTTGCCGCCGGGAGTAAGAGCGTAGAATGAAACGGACCACTAACATTTAACATTACGGTACGTTTTGCACCCGCCTCTTTTAAATGTTCTGCCGCTTTTTCAACTGCTTTTGTTTTTCCTGTAATAACAATCTGACCCGGACAGTTATAGTTCGCTACAGATACACCTTCAATCTCTGCTGTCACTGCTTCGATTTTCTCTGCATCTAATCCAAGAATTGCGCACATAGCGCCTTCTCCTGCCGGAACTGTATGCTGCATCAAAATTCCACGTTTTCTCACAAGGCGGATCGCATCGATCGGCTCCAGCCCGCCGGCCACAGAGATGGCTGCATATTCGCCAAGGCTCAGTCCCGCTGTAATATCTGGTTTTACTCCACGTTCCATCAGAACTTCTGTCATGGCAAGGTATGTTGTTACCATAGCCGCCTGTGTATATTCTGTCTGGTCTAAGAGATCATTTTCCTCAAAACACAATGCTTTCATATCCAGCCCCAGCTGTTCGCCTGCTTCATCAAAGAGCTTTCTGACACTGGCGCTGTTTTCGTAAAAATCTGCACCCATGCCACATTTCTGCGCCCCTTGTCCCGGATAGATAAATGCAATCTTACTCATATATTTCTTATCCTCCAATTACTACACTTCGGTTTCATACAGATTCAGAGTGCCTATCAAAGCGTCTGTTTCTCTGACCAGTTTTTGGATCAATGCCTGACAGCTCATCTGCTCATTTACCAATCCCGCGATCTGGCCTGACATGACACTTCCAGTCTTCACATCACCGTCTACGACAGCTTTTCTAAGACCTCCAAGAGTCATAAGTTCCAGTTCTTCAAATGGAGCACCTTCCTGTTCCATCTTCAAGTATTTTTTTGTCATCTCATTGCGAAGTGCCCGTACCGGGTGTCCTGTTGTACGTCCTGTAACTCTTGTATCAATGTCACTTGCCTTTAAAATCTTATCCTTGTAATTCTGGTGCACCTGTGCCTCTTCTGTGACAACAAATGCAGTTCCCATCTGTACAGCCTTTGCTCCCAGCATAAATGCTGCTGCAATTCCTCTTCCATCTCCGATTCCACCTGCGGCAATAACCGGAATATCGACTGCATCAACGACCTGTGGTACAAGTGTCATAGTCGTGCTCTCTCCGACATGTCCGCCAGACTCGCAGCCTTCTGCAACAATTGCATCTGCTCCTGCCCGCTCCATACGTTTCGCAAGAGCCACAGAAGCAACAACAGGAATTACTTTCACTCCTGCTTCCTTCCACATTTCCATATATTTTCCCGGACTTCCGGCTCCAGTCGTCACGACCTGGACACCTTCTTCCACAATTACTTTCGCAACATCAGCCGCATAAGGGCTCATAAGCATAATATTCACTCCAAATGGTTTGTCCGTCAGCTTGCGTGCTGCCCGTATCTGCTCGCGCACCCACTCTGCCGGAGCACTGGCGGCACCAATAAGTCCAAGACCACCTGCTTCTGAAACAGCCGCTGCCAGATGATGCTCAGCTACCCATGCCATACCACCTTGGATGATCGGGTATTTTATTCCGAGAAGTCTTGTTATTTCTGTCTGCATAATTTGTTTCCTTTCTTGCATTCACACTTCTAAAAGAGTAAGAAAGTTGTTAAAATATTCGATTTATTCTTTATGTGCTTCCACGTATTTCACTACGTCGCCGACTGTTTTGAGTGTTGGAAGGTCTTCTTCCGGAATTTCGATCTCATATTCATCTTCTAATGCTGTTACCATCTCGAAGAGGTCTAAAGAATCTGCGTCTAAATCCTCTTTGAAATCTGCACTCTCTGTAACCTTCTCCACATCAATTGCTAAATTCTCTGCGATAATCTCTCTAATCTGCTCTAACATAATTTTTTTCTCCTTTTACCATTCAATAATTGTTGCGCCCCAGGTCAGACCTGCCCCGAATCCTGCCAGCACGATTTTCTGTCCTCGTTTTAATCTTCCGTCTCTGTTCATTTCATCTAACAGAATTGGAATACTTGCGGAAGATGTATTTCCATACTCTTCCATGTTCATTGGGAATTTTTCGACCGGCTCACCCATGCGTTTTGCTACAGCTTCCAGAATTCTCCGGTTCGCCTGATGTAAAATGTACCAATCGATTTCTTCTGGTTTTACTTCATTTTTTTCCAGCACTTCCTGAATGACTTCCGGTACCTGCTTAATCGCAAACCGGAATACTCCCTGACCGTCCATCTGCATGAGATAGTCTTCACTGTTCAAATGTTTCCCGCCAATCTCATCATTTTTCTGAAGAGGAAGTCCATTCTCCTCTCGCTTGCTGTGACACAAAAGCGCCTCTCCTCGAGTCCCGTCAGAATGTGCCGCCGGAATATAACTGGCTCTTTCATCTTTTTTTATTACTGCTGCACCGGCGCCGTCTCCGAAAAGAATACACGTCCCACGGTCCTTCCAGTTCGTCAGCCTGGACAGCGATTCACTTCCTACAATCAGAACTGTCTGATAAATCCCACTTTCTATGTATGCCAATGCTGTATTGTATGCCAGTACAAACCCGGTACACGCTCCATTTAAATCAAAACAGACTGCTTTGTCTGCACCAATGGCCTTTTGCACTTCGCATGCGCCACATGGAATAATGACATCCGAAGAAATCGTGGACATCAGAATCAGATCCAGTTCTTCTGGTAAAACTCCTGCATTATCAAGAGCTCGTTTTGCAGCTTCATTCGCCATGGACACGGTCGTCTCTTTCACTGCAATATGGCGTCTCGCAATTCCGGTCCGTTCTCTGATCCATGAATCACTTGTCTCTACAAGCTCTGCAACCCCATCATTATCCATAACATAATCCGGGACACAGGAGCCTGTTCCACAAAATCTTGCACTCATATCTTTCCTTTCTGAAGTTTTTCTTTGAACTTCAATTTATTTGAGTTTCAATTATTTTGACTTTCAAAGTATACATAACAAAAAAAGCTTTGTCAAGAACATTTTTCTTAAATCCGACTTTTCTCCTCTTCTAAAACCCATTGATTTTCCCCCGAAAACTCTCTATACTATCTTTTATGTAACATTATCGTAAGGGAGTGTATCTGATTTATGAATAAAAAAGAAGTTTTGGAGATCCGCAAGCAGTTTACCCCGGAAAACTGCACAATTACCCGTATCTGCGGCTGTTATGTGGATCATGAAAAAGAGAAAAAAATGGAGATGAAAAAAGCTTTTCTTTCCATGCCGGAGGAAGAAGCTTTCAAGTATTTTGACATTTTCAAGCATACATTATCCGGAACTGTTGGCAAGAACCTGATGACTATGGAATTCCCGCTGGACCAAGAACTGGAAGGCGGCGCGCAGAAGCTCCTTTTAAAGCTGCGTGATACGAAGCTTACTGATGACCTGCTTCTAGAAGAATTCTACGACAAGGTTATTGAGAACTACGAATTTGCGGAAAACTACTATATTATATTGATTCATGCTGCATACGATGTGCCGGGAAAATCTTCCGATAATATGGAAATGTTTGACGCTTCCGATACCGTATATGAACATATCATGTGCAGTATCTGCCCGGTAAAATTGACGAAAGCCGGACTTACATATAACGCCGAAAAGAACAATATTGAAGACCGTATCCGTGACTGGTTCGTGGAGATGCCTGCGACCGGTTTTCTCTTCCCGGCTTTCCAGGATCGTGCAAGTGACGTTCATCACGTCCTGTACTACTCCAAGAAACCAGAAGATCTCCAGCCTGACTTTATTGCAAATGTACTTGGCAATATTACACCGCTTACTGCAAAGGATCAAAAGACAACGTTCCAGTCTCTTGTCAGTGATACACTCGGTGAAGATTGTGACTATGACACCGTCCGCAATATCCACGACAATCTGAATGAACTTATGGAAGAAGCCAAGGAATCTCCTGACCCACTGGAGCTGTCCCGCCCAGACGTGAAACACCTGTTAGAGCGAAGTGGAGTCCCGGAAGAAAAAATGGAACATTTCGATAAGAATTTTGAGGAAGCTGTCGGTGAGAAAAATACTCTCCTTGCTTCCAACATTGCCAGTGTCAAAACTTTCCAGATTGAGACACCTGATATTGTAGTAAAAGTTAATCCGGAAAGATCCGACCTCGTAGAGACCCGTGAAATCGATGGAAGACGTTGTCTTGTCATCGCGATTGACGACCATCTTGAGGTAAATGGCATCGAAGTCCGTTAAAATGTAGTTAAAAACAGAAAGTTTTTCTAAACTTTCTGTTTTTTATTTGCGTATTCCCCCGAGTTTCTGTATAATTGTATACTATATAGATACCAGTGTCATAAATCTATTTTCATTTTGTGCTTGCACAAAAATGAAAGTTAGATTTCATGACATGCCCAGATATGAGCCTAGAAGCGTGGCGTAAGCTGCGCGATATGCGAATATCTGATAGAATTGCGAGAGTGTACAGCACGCAGCAATTCGTATGGTATCAAAAAATTAGAATTTATCGAAAGGAAGAGTAGTTATGGAGAAAAACACAAACAAAAAAAGTGCCAGTGCTCTCATTGGTGCAGCATTTCTTATGGCGACCTCTGCAATTGGTCCTGGATTCCTTACACAGACCGGACAGTTCACAGGAAACCTCAAAGGAAGCTTTGGCTTCGTAATCTTAGTATCAGTTATTTTAGCAGCAATCGTTCAGCTTAACGTATGGAGAGTCTTATGCGTATCCGGTATGCGTGGTCAGGACGTTGCTAACAAAGTCCTGCCTGGTCTTGGATATGTGATCGCATTCCTCGTTGTAGCCGGCGGACTTGTATTCAACATTGGTAACGTTGGCGGCGGTGCCCTCGGATTCAACAGCTTGCTTGGCATCCCGACTACATATGGCTGCTTCCTCGCAGGAGCAATCGCGATCTGTGTATTCCTTTACAAAAATGCATTAGATGCAATGGACACACTGACAAAAATTCTTGGTGGTATCATGATCGTCGTTATTTTTGTTGTCATCCTGATTGTAAAACCACCAGTAGGAATGGCTGTAAAGGAAACATTTGTACCAACTGCTCCTATGGACAGTATCTTCCCTGCAATTCTGACACTTCTTGGCGGAACTGTTGGCGGATACATCACATTTGCCGGTGCACATCGTCTGATCGATGCCGGTATTACAAAAGAAGAGAATTTAAAAGAGATCAACAAGAGTTCTGTTATGGGAATCGGAATTGCAACGATCGTCCGTATCTTGCTGTTCCTTGCAATCTTAGGCGTTGTTGTTGAGACTGCAACTTCCCCGGCTACAACTCTTGATGCAAGCAACCCGGCTGCCGACGCATTTTTACAGGGTGCAGGTCAGATCGGATACCGTTTCTTCGGACTGGTACTTTTGTGTGCGGCTGTTACATCTATCATCGGATGCGCCTACACATCTGTATCTTTCCTGAAAACTTTCAGCAAGACAATTGCCAACAATGAAAAATGGTTCATCGTTGGATTTATCGCTCTTAGCACCGTTGTTATGGCTCTCATCGGACAGCCTGCAACTCTGCTCGTATTAGCAGGTGCCCTCAACGGACTGATCCTTCCTATTACATTGGGAGTATGTCTGATTGCATCTCAGAAGAAGTCTATCATGGGCGAGAACTACAAACACCCGATCGTGCTTCTGATCCTTGGAATTATTGTAGTTGTAATCTCTGCATACCTTGGAATCACTTCCCTTGGAAAGCTGAGCGCACTGTTCGGATAAGGAGATGTTTTTTATGGAAGAAATGAAAATCCACACAGCCGGTGACTCTTCTGTCCTGATTGAATTCGGACAGGAGATCTCCCCGGAGATCAATGCAAAAATTACGGCCTTCGTCCATCTGATGAAGGCCCAGCATGTTGAAGGAGTCAAAGATATGATTCCTGCATTTACAAGTCTTCTGATCAACTACGATCCAAGAGTTGTAAATTACGGCGCATTAAAAGAGCGTCTGGAAAAGCTGTTAAAACTTGAGGTCAGCCAGGAAACTGCTCCATCACGGATCTTTGATATTCCGGTCTGCTACGGTGGCGAATATGGACCTGACCTGGAAAATATCGCAATGCATGCCAATCTTTCTACTCAGGAAGTAATTGATATCCACAGCAGTGAAGACTATCTGATCTACATGCTCGGATTCCTTCCTGGATTTTCTTATCTTGGGGGACTGGACGAACGGATCCACACACCAAGACTTGCAAATCCGCGTATTAAGATTCCGGCAGGAAGCGTCGGCATCGGCGGTTCCCAGACGGGAATCTATCCGCTCGACTCCCCTGGAGGCTGGCAGCTTCTGGGGCTGACTCCGGTAAAGACTTATGATCCGAACCGCGAGATTCCAATCCTTTTCGAAGCCGGTGATTATATTCATTTTGTACCGGTCACAGAAAAAGATTTTCTTGAGATTAAAGAACAGGTGAATCAGGGAACTTACGAGTGTGTGATTCGCCAGAAAGGAGTGTAATATGGGAATTCGCATTTTAAAAGGCGGAATGCTTACAACTGTACAGGACAGTGGGCGCCCGGGCTATCAGAGCCAGGGGTTCGGCGTATCTGGTGTTATGGACCGCCGCTCCTTCAAAATTGCCAATCTTCTTCTGGATAATCCGGAAAATGAAGCAGTTCTCGAATTCACTCTTCTTGGACCAACACTGGAATTTACTTCCGAGACGATCATCGCTATCACGGGAGGTGATTTTCAGCCGCAGGTCAACGGAAAGCCTGTGAAAATGTATACGGCGCTCTATATGCACCGTGGAGATATTCTCTCATTTCGTGGCTGCCGTACCGGAAGCCGCGGCTACATCGCATTTTCCAGTTATCTGGAAATCCCGGTCGTTATGGGAAGCCGCTCTACCAACATCAAATGTGGACTTGGAGGATTTAAGGGACGCCGCCTCTTAGACGGTGACTATATCAGCTTCCGTGCCAAAAGAAGATACTTGCCTTATTTCCTGTCTAGAAGCCTGGATCTCAACGAGTTTGAACAGGACAACATTACACTGCGCGTGATTATGGGACCACAGGACGATGCATTTACCGCGGCAGGAAAAGAGACATTTCTATCTTCCGAATATGTTGTAACGAGTGAATTCGACCGCATGGGCTGCCGTCTGGAAGGACCATTTATTGCATCAAAGTCAACAACAGACATTATCTCTGATGGAATCGCATTCGGTTCTGTTCAGGTACCTAGCCATGGAAAACCAATCATTCTGCTGGCGGACAGACAGACTACCGGCGGATATGCGAAGATTGCTACAGTCATCTCTGTAGATATTCCAAAACTGGTGCAGAGAAAGACAGATCACAAAGTGAAGTTCCAGGCAGTTACTGTAGAAGAAGCCCAGGAACTCCTTGCACTTGAAGCAAAAGAAATGAACGAATTCAGACATCAGATCTACCAGCCTTGTAAAGAGGTTCTGGACTGCCGTCTGGTCGCAAAACGAATCAGCAAATTATTCCAATAAAAAGAAAGGAAGGACATCATGAATTTAGATAAAATTGAAAAGCTTGTAAAGATTATCGAAGAGTCTTCCCTGCAGGAATTTTCCATTCAGGAAGGCGATATTAAAATAAAAATGAGTAAACGCGCAGGCGAAAGCGTTGCCGTCCCATTTGCACCAGGTATGGGAATGCAGGTTGCAGGAACTACTGCACCGGAAGCTGCTACTGCAGATGAGACTTCTGGAGAAGTGGAAGAAGAAACATACATTACTTCCCCGATCGTCGGAACATTTTACTCCGCACCTTCACCGGAAGCTAAAGCTTTCGTAAAAGTCGGTGACCGCGTAAAAGCCGGCGAGACTGTATGTATTCTGGAAGCTATGAAACTGATGAATGAAATTGAAAGTGATTTTGACTGCGAGATCGAGGCCGTTCTTGTCAGCAACGAACAGAGAGTTGAATATGGTCAGCCACTCTTTAAAGTAAAGAAGCTTGACGACTAAGGAGGAGTTCCATGTTTCATAAAATATTGATTGCAAACCGCGGAGAGATTGCTGTTCGTATTATCCGCGCCTGCCGTAATATGGGTATCCGCAGCGTAGCAGTCTATTCCAAAGAAGATAAAGACAGTCTTCACGTACAGCTCGCCGACCAGCGTATCTGTATCGGTGAAGGCCCTGCCAGAAACAATTACCTGAATATGCAGCAAATTGTCACAGCTGCCCTGAACATCGGAGCCGATGCGATCCACCCTGGATTTGGTTTCCTCTCTGAGAATTCAGACTTTGTACGTCTGTGCGAAGAACACGGCATTGCATTTATCGGACCAAGTGCAGATGTTATCGACAGCATGGGAAATAAATCCCACGCCAGAAAGACAATGATGGAGGCCGGAGTTCCGGTCGTTCCAGGTACGAAAGATCCAGTCTATGACGTAGAGACCGGCGAAAAGCTTGCAGACGAAATCGGTTATCCGGTTATGATCAAAGCCTCCTCCGGCGGAGGTGGAAAAGGCATGCGTGTCTCCCGCTCTAAAGATGATTTTGAATTCAATTTCAACATGGCTCAAAGAGAGTCTGCCAACGCATTTGGCGATGACACCATGTACATTGAAAAATATATTGAAAACCCACGCCATGTAGAGATCCAGATCATGGCTGACACTCATGGAAATGTAGTGGCTCTCGGCGAACGTGACTGTTCTGTACAGCGCAACCACCAGAAGTTGATTGAAGAATCTCCTTCTCCGGCTATCACAGCCAATACCCGCGCTTCCATGAACCACGATGCCGTTCTTGCCGCAAAAGCTGTTGGTTACACAAATGCCGGAACAATCGAGTTCATTCTTGACCAAAGCGGAACTTACTACTTCATGGAAATGAATACCCGTATTCAAGTCGAACACGGTGTCACAGAAATGGTTACAGGCACAGACCTGATTATTGAACAGATCCGTGTTGCCATGGGCGAGCCGCTTAGCTTCACTCAGGAAGAGGTCACACCACGCGGACATGCCATTGAGTGCCGTATCAACGCTGAAATTCCGGAGAAAAACTTTATGCCAAGTCCTGGTGTGGTAAAACATTTGCACCTTCCTTCTGGAAATGGTGTGCGTGTTGATACCGGTCTTTACACTGGCTACCGCATTCCTTCCGAGTATGACTCCATGATCGCGAAAGTTATCGTTCATGCACCGGACAGAGATGCTGCAATCCAGAAAATGCGGTCTGCGCTGGACGAGATGGTGATTCTGGGCGTTGAGACAAATCTGGACTTCCAGTACCGGATCATGAAAAATCCTGAATTCTGTGAAGGAAATGCAGATACCGGATTTATTGAGCGGTTGTTAAAAATTGATTAATTATCTTGCTGAAATAATTTTCAAACAATAACACTAAGAGCAGAAGCATTACCCCAGCCTCCGTTATGCAAAACATTCCGATGAGCCTTAAAGTGCTGAAATCGTATTCAGCATTGGCTTCCACGATTTCATAAGTCTCATCTTCATTGCATAAAGTCGGCTGGTCATATGCTTCTTGCTCTTTTTATAGTTTACGAAACTTATTTCACCATTCGATAATATCATTCTTTAACCTAGTAAGTTTAAGACTTGCAAGCATCTTTGAAAAACTTTATTCTGATTTTCTGTAAGTCTTTATAATTTGGGAATTTCTATTTTCAAGATGTTCCTCTAAGAGCAGAAGCATTGACAGCACGACCTTATGCAAAGCATTCCGATGAGACTTATGCTTCTTGCTCTTTTTTCGTGTTGAAAATCCATGTTTTACATATCTCATATGCAATTTTTATGTTATTATATATGTAATTAGTCAATGTTTTGAATATTTATAATTTGTGTAGAAGTCATGTATGTGGAAAGGTAGATATATATCTACAGAACCTTCTGATTTTCTATATAAATTATTGAATTTTATAAAAGAAGGGCAGGTTATGTTATTATGTACAAAGTTGATTTAAATAGTGATTTAGGTGAGAGTTTTGGCCGTTATACGATTGGAAATGATGACAAGATTATTCCACTGATTTCTTCTGCGAATATTGCATGTGGTTTTCATGCATCTGATCCGGTTGTGATGACGACCGCGATTGAGCAAACGAAGGCGGCCGGGATTCAGATTGGTGCGCATCCGGGATTTCCGGACCTGATGGGATTTGGCCGTAGAAATCTGGTCGTTTCTCCGGCAGAAGCAAAAGCTTATACTCTGTATCAGATAAGCGCTCTTGGAGGTATGTGCAAAGCCCACAATATGCGCCTGCAGCACGTAAAGCCACATGGAGCCCTCTATAATATGGCTGCAAAAGATTATGAGCTTTCTAAGGCTATCTGTGAGGCTATTAAGTCCTATGATCCGGGAATCATCGTAATGGGACTCTCTGGCAGTGAAATGATCCGTGCAGCAAAAGATCTGGGGCTTAAAGCAGCCAGCGAAGTATTTGCAGACCGCGCCTATGAGGAAGACGGAACACTTGTGAACCGCCGCAAAGAAGGCGCAGTCATCAAAGACGAGAACGAGGCAATTGCCCGCGTGATCCGCATGGTAAAAGAGCAGAAAGTTACAACAATCACCGGAAAAGATATTTCCATTCAGGCTGATTCCGTATGCGTTCACGGTGATGGCGAAAAAGCTCTTCTTTTCGTTGAGAAAATCCGAAAAGCTATGGCAGAAGAAGGTATTACGATCAGCCCATTAAAAGATATTTGTAATTAACTTTCCTTCCACCGAAAGAACAACAACAATTTTTCAAAAAAATTCAAAAAAGTGTTTGCATTTTCCGTCAACCTATGATATCATATCTTTTGTCGAGCGGAGATGGCGGAATGGCAGACGCGCTAGATTCAGGTTCTAGTGGGAGCAATCCTGTGAGGGTTCAAGTCCCTTTCTCCGCATTGGACATAAGATGCGAAACACCGTAAACTCAAAGGTTTATGGTGTTTTTCTTTGCTCAAAAATAGAAAGGGGGGCAAAAAAGGGACACCCCTAATCAACGATGAGGACGTAGCACTTTAACAAAGTACTACGTCCCCAGTTATTTTTTAACATTTTTTAGTTCAGGAAGTTTTCGATTATGACTCCTTCTGCTTCTTCTTCTGTCATTCCCAGTGTACGGAGTTTTACAAGTTGCTCGTCGTTGATCCTTCCGATAGCCGCCTCATGGATAATTGCTGCATCTACATGTTTTGCGTTAATCTCCGGAATAGAGCTGACTTCTGCGTGATCCATGATAATAGAGTCGCATTGTACATGAGCATGGCAGAGATTTTTACCGACTGCTCTTGGGTGAAATATCTGCCTGGAGCTGCCTTTTGCAACGGATCTGGATACGATCTGTGCAGAGCTTCCTTCACCATTCATTTCTACCATCATATTGGAAGTTGCTTCCTGGTTTCCATGTGTCATCAGCTTCTCTATAACGTACAGTTTTGAGTTTGCTTCCAGATATACATTATTCTCGCGTACAGTGGAATCTACACCTTTTATCTGTGCGGTATCGAGTGTAAATACGGAATTCTCGCCAAGATAAACTTCTGTGACCGGGTTGAGGACTATTGTTCCTGTTCCTTCGCCTTCTCCATAATGTTTCTCCACATAACGTACGTTGCAGTTTTTTTCTACGTGAAATGTGTGGATTCCATCATGGCGGCTTTCATTGCAACCGCTGTTGTGAATTCCACAGCCTGCAACAATCGTTACATTTGCTCCTTCTTCTATATAAAAATCATTATAAACCACATCGGTCATTCCTGTGGCGTCTACAACGACCGGAATATGTACTTCTTCTCCATCTGTCTTACCATCAATATAAATGTCGATGCCCGGCTTATCCTGCTTTTTCTTAATTTTGATATGCTCGCTGTCACCGTGGCAGAGGGCAATTCCATTGTGTCTTAAGTTAAATGCACCTGACTGTTTAAATCCACTTGCATCGATCTGTTCCAGTACTTTTTTTGTAATTTCATCTAACGTCATCATATTGCTTTCCTCCCTCCTTATCTGCATGTCAGACAGCTATAAGAATCTGCTGTCTTTCCTAATAGTTGTGGAAGGATCTCGTCAGTTGCTCCAATGGACGCGATCTTACCGTCTTCGATGACCATGATCCGGTCTGCCATCTGAATGATTCTCTCCTGATGTGAAATGAGAACCAGACTTTCCTTCTTTTCTTTGTGGATTTTCTCGAACTGTTCGATCAGCATGGAAAAACTCCAAAGGTCTATTCCTGCCTCCGGCTCATCAAAAATACATAATTTGTGCGATTTTGCAAGTACGGTTGCAATCTCCAGACGTTTCATTTCACCGCCTGATAGTGTGCCATCCACTTCTCTTTCAATGTACTCATTTGCGCAAAGACCGACCGTACTTAAAAGCTTACAACACTCTTCTCTTTTTAATTCTTTACCTGCTGAGAGTGACAACAGCTTCATAACAGTCATTCCTTTAAATCTCGGTGGCTGCTGAAATGCATAACCGATTCCTGCATCTGCTCTGTGATTGATATCATAATTGCTGATATCCTCTCCATCTAAAATAATCTGCCCGGCGCTTGCTTTTTCAATTCCCATTAAAACTTTCGCAAGTGTGGATTTTCCTCCACCATTTGGTCCGGTAATGACAAGCATCTCGCCGTCCGCAACATCGAAACTGATGTTTTCAACAATGCTTCTCTCTACTCCATTCTCCTGAACCTGGAATGTAAGATTCTTTACCTCCAGCATAACATAATCTCCCTTCTGACCCATATCAGATTTCAAAATGTCCCGGCAAAAGCCCCAGACACCTTTCTATTATAAATCATGTGAAAAATGTTGTCACCTTTTATTCCAAGTGATTTAGTATATTTTACATTTTTTTCACTTCCTGCTACTTCAATGTCTCCAGCCTCGTCACCTCTATTTTATTTCCTGCCTCTAATCGCGTCACCTCTATTTATCAAATTCAGAAAGTGAAAAAAATTTCCATAAGAATTTTCCCCTTTCTTTTTCCTCTCCATGTTGAACTCATATTTGACGAATGTTATAATAGTGATTGGCGTAAAATGAATTGATAATTTTGATAACAGGAGGACTTCTTTATGCCAAATTACCCGGACTCAATCCAAGATCTAGAACCGCTTAGCGGTCTATATATAAGAAAAAGATTTTTAAATGAAGTGCGTGCTTTTCTGGACCAGAAGCATCCGCAAGGCTGGTGTATCGTAGCCATCGATATTGAGAATTTTAAATTATTTAATGACTGGTACGGGCAGGACAGCGGTGATCATCTGCTTCTGAAAATTGCCGCCTATCTTCGAAACCTTCATCGGGAAGATAACTACATCATCGGACACTTTAGTGCCGACGACTTTTTTATCTGCATGCCAGATGACGGTCACAAACTCCGCCACATTTATGCAACAATTTATCATTACATTGATAAGTTGGAACAAGATGACAGTTTCCTTCCATCCATCGGAGTTTATCGGATTGAAGACGAATCTCAGAATGTCAGCACGATGTGCAACAATGCGCAGATTGCGGCTTCCAGTGTTGTTGGAAAAATTGGAAACAGAATCTGCTATTTCGAATCCGGCATGACTAAAAAAATAGAATTAAAGCAGTGCATTCTCCGGGATGCACGACATGGACTGGAAAATCACGAATTTATCTTCTATCTTCAGCCCAAATGTAACATGCTGACCGGTGAACTGGTCAGCATGGAGGCGCTTGCCAGATGGCAGAAATCTGACGGAACATTTGTCTCACCAGGAGAATTTATCCCACTGTTCGAAAGCAGTGGATTTATTACCCGCTTTGACATGTACATCTGGAAATCTGTCTGCAAAACTTTAGCCGCCTGGCAGGATAAAGGCTACAAACTTGTTCCGATTTCCATCAATGTCTCTATGATAGACATTACGAATATTGACGTGCCTCAATATTTGTCAATGCTTACTGAGCAGTACCACATTTCCCCGGAATATCTGCCTGTGGAAATTACAGAATCTATCTTTGCAGAGAGCAACACCATTGTAAAGAATACTATTACCCGTTTCCACCAAAAGGGCTTTTACGTGCTCATGGACGATTTTGGCAGTGGATATTCTTCTTTAAATGTGTTAAAAGACGCGAATGTAGATTATCTGAAACTAGATATGAAGTTCATGCAGATCGATGCAAAGAATAAAGGAAAAGGAATTCAGATTCTGAAATCTATCGTAGATATGGCTCACCGGCTTGATCTTGTGATCATCGCAGAAGGTGTTGAGACAAAGGAACAGTCCGAGATTCTGAAATCCATGAACTGTAACTATGGTCAGGGATTTTATTTTTACAGACCTATGTCGGTAGAAGCAGCTGAAAAACTCATTCAGACGATCCCAATCGAGAACTTCCGGGTCGCCCATGAACAGGTCAGCCGGATCCGTAATGTCCGTGAAGCACTTCCTAGTTCCCCTGAAATGTGGAAGCTAGGCGACAATATTTTCCGGATTCTTCTGGATCATATGCTTCTGCTATCCAGATTTAATCTGATCACCGGAGGTATGGAAACGATCAAAAGAGATCCGTCTCTTGAGGGGTTTGGAATTGAATATGAAACCGATTATCCGACCTACATATCCCGCCTGCTGGGCGAACAGTTGGTCCACCCGGACGATGCAGATGAATTTCGCTCTATCATGGCTCCTGACCAGCTTCGTTTGCGTATGTTCCATGAAAAAGGATCTGTCATCTATCGCTTCCGCAGAAAATTCAAAGCAGGATATTTCTGGACATCACTGGAGCTTTTTCCGGATACGGAATGTTCCAAAGAAAATCCTTGGGTCGTTATGGTCATTCATAAATCTCCGTCAGTGAATCCAGATCTTTAAGCTCTGACGCTGACATTTCAAACATCTGGACATCGTCCAGATGTTTTTTTAACACACATTTTCCACCCACATCACCTTCAAGATTTTTTAGTTCCTCGTAATATTTGCACGCAAAAATCACAGGATTCCCCATTCTTCCAGCATTTTCACTAACCAAGATACCTTTCTTTGAGACTTCCCATGTTTCCACCATGTTTTCAAGTGATTCTCTTGTCAGATATGGCTGGTCTGCCACTGCAAACATACAGCCTTCCCTCTTTCGGCTGCCTGTTTTTCCACATTTTCCTTCCAATTCTATGAGCTTTTCCACTCCAAGACGGATAGAGCCGGATATTCCGGCTTCCGGATGTGGATTATTCACGGTTTTCATGTACGGAAAATGTGCTTCTATGTCATAGATGATCTCTTCATACTGCGTCACAATCACTATGGTATCTAAAAGCCCTTTCTGCCACAATGCAGCTACAACCTCCAGTCCATAGCGGTACATACATTTTCCATTCAACCTATATAACAACTTGTTCGAGCCAAATCGGGTGCTGTTGCCCGCTGCCAGAAAAATCAAATTCATTCGTTTTTCTCCATTCTTCTACTGTATAGCTTCCAGTGACTGATTTGAGCCAATCAAAATCAGAACATTTCCTTCTTTCAGCTGTTCTCTTGGATCTGGATTGACTTCTACTTTGTCCCCCATCTTGATTCCCACAACAATAACGTCATAAGTTTTTCTTACATCTAACTCTAAAAGCGTCCTGCCAACCCATTTTTCCGGCACTTCTGTTTCAACCAGGCTATAATCCGGCGAGAGTGCGATCCAGTCCGTAAAGTTTGCAGACATCAAATTCCTTGCCACACGCGTTCCCATCTCTTTTTCCGGAAAAATAATAGAATCTGCTCCGATTTTCTTAAGCACTGTTGCATGAAGTTCATTTTTTGCCTTTGCCATAACATATGGAACACCAATTTCCTTGCATACGAGTGTTGCCATGATACTTGCTTCCATATTGTCTGATGCCGCTACCACAACTCCGTCCAGATTCCTTGTTCCAAGCGAACGGATAAAATCTGCATCTTCAATGTCTGCTTTCATAGCATAGGACACCTGATTCGCAATTGCCTCCACACGCTCCATATTTGCATCGATTGCAACCACTTCACAACCTAATTTTTGAAGCTCAATGGCAACACTTTCTCCAAAACTACCTAACCCAAATACCGCATACTGCTTCTTCACTATATCTCCTCCATATCACATTTTCTTTCATTTTTCTTACTTTATCCTACCAGTATATTATTCGTCGGAAGTGTGCGCACCCTGTCTTTTTGGTTCTTTTTTCCTGCAAACAAAAGTGCAATTGTCATAGGTCCGACTCTTCCAATATACATTAGTGTAATAATTACCGCCTGACTTTCCCTGCACAGATGGGAAGTCAGGTCTGCAGTCAGGCCGACGGTTCCAAGCGCAGATGCCGTCTCATACATAATGTTCAGAAAGGATAACTTGTCTGCTTCAAATACTGCAATCAATGTTGTTCCAGTCAAGTAACAGATCAGCGCAAGCACGACTGTCACAAATCCCATTCTGACATTTTGCGCGGATATTCTTCTTCCAAAACATTCCGTATCCTGTCCACCTCGAACAAATGCAATGCATGTGAGCGTGAGCATTGCTATAGTAGTAGTCTTCACACCTCCTGCTGTTCCTCCAGGTGATCCTCCGATAAACATCAAAAGGATATTCAGAAATCTTGTCTCTTCATGCATGCCTGCCTGTGAAAATGTAGAATATCCCGCTGTTCTGGTCGTCACTGACTGAAAGGCAGATGCCATCCATTTATCACCGAAGCGCAAGTGCCCAATTGTATCCGGATTATGATATTCCAGTAAAAATGTCAATAACGTTCCCGCTGCCAACAATATCAAGGTTGTCACGATTACAAGCTTTGAATGCAGTCGGAGTCTTGTAAACCACCATTTTCCAGGAATTTCTTTCTTTCGGATTTTTTTAATATTACCCAGCACATCATACCAGACACTAAATCCGATACCACTTAAGATAATCAGAAGCATTGTCGTAATATTAATGAGTGGATTACAGATATATTTTGCCAGACTGTCTGAACCTAGTATATCAATTCCTGCATTGCAGAACGCAGATACCGAATGAAAGATGCTATACCCAATTCCACGCATCAATCCATATTCCGGCACGAACTGCACTGCATAGAATAAAGCTCCCACACCCTCAACCGTAAATGTTCCGATCAGAATTCTTCTGACCATTCCTACAATACCACCAATAGAATCTGCATTATACGTCTCCTGGATAACCATACGCTCCCTGACAGTAATCTGTCTGCGTAAGAGAAAAAAGAATGCCGTTACACAGGCAATGATTCCAAGTCCGCCAATCTGTATCAAAATCAATAGAATCACTTTTCCAAATAATGTAAATTGAGTTTGTGGAATGATCGTGACCAGCCCTGTCACACACACTGCAGATGCCGATGTAAATAACGCATCAAAGAATTCAATCGGCTTCTGGTTACTGACCGGAAGCCATAAAAGAACTGCTCCGGTCACAATTACAAGCAAAAATCCGGTTACCAGAATCTTCATCGTATTCCAGCGGATATTTTTCTTTCTATTATATCTTTTCATATGTTTTCTTCCTTTAATTTTTCAATAACCACATTATGCTCTTTTTCTTTTCTTTTGTCTACTTTTTATTTGTTCCATATAAGTCTTTAAGTTTATTCCTTGCGAAACTTCTTTCCAGGTACTATACTGAATTTAGTTTCAGTTTTATATATTTGTTTTCTACGAGGAGATTTGATTATGATTACAACTACCGATTTTGGAACTTTATGTGACGGCAGAACAGTCAGATTATATACATTAAAAAATGACGCCATCGAACTTTCTGTCACAGATTACGGCAGCACTCTCGTACGCCTGCTCGTCCCGGATAAGAATGGCAAGCCAACGGATGTTGTCCTTGGCTATGATGATCTTGCAGGCTACGTGGCCGATGACACCTGCTTTGGAAATAATGTCGGCAGAAGCGCCAATCGTATCGGAGGCGCTTCATTTACCCTGAATGGTACAGAATATAAACTGGCTGCCAACGATGGAGAAAATAATCTTCACAGCGGTCCGGACTCTTACTCGAAACGGGTCTGGGACGTAGCAGCTAAAACAGACACCTCCATTACATTTTCTCTGGAAAGTCCTCATATGGATCAGGGATTCCCAGGAGCACTGACCATGTCTGTCACCTACGAGATTTCCGGCCAGAACGAAGAGCCTGCTTTCTCGATTACATACGAAGCAGCTCCGGATCAGGATACATTGATTAGCATGACGCACCACAGTTACTACAATCTGAACGGAGAAGGTTCCGGTGATATTCTGAATCATAAGATTACGCTGGCAGCAGACTTCTATACTCCAACTGATGCTGCTTCTGTTCCAACTGGAGAGATTACTTCTGTCACCGGAACGGTTATGGATTTTCGAGACGGACGTTATCTTGGCACTGACATTGAAGATTCTACGTTACAGACTGCCCGCGGCTACGATCACAACTGGGTAATTGGAACCGGATATGGCGTTCCTCACAAAGTGTTGACCGCAACAGGTGACCAGAGCGGTATCTCCATGGACTTATCGACAGATTATCCTGGAATCCAACTTTACACTGCCAACTATCTGGAGCATGTTGCCGGAAAGCAAGGGCATGTATACGAAGCAAGAGATGCTGTTTGCTTCGAGCCACAATATTTTCCAGATGCTATTCATCATCCGAATTTTCCAAGCCCTGTGGTAAAAGCCGGTGAAACCTATAAAAAGCAAATTATTTATCATTTTTATACAGACTAACTGCAGTAAAATGATAAAATCCCAAGATGGACAACTCCTCTACTATCTCTCCATCTTGGGATTTTTTATGAAATTCTGACAACCTATTCAAGAATGCCTCCCAGCTAATATCCTGTCTCCGCTGTATACTGCTCTGCCATCGTATCCCAGCTCGTAAATTTCTCATCGCCTCTGTGATCCGGCAGCATATAATGCTCTTGCAGATACGTGGTCATGTAATCTGTAATTTTATGTGCTCCTGACAGATTCAAATGATCGCCCTTATCCAGAGTGTCACTTTTCCAGTCGATTCCCAGTTCCTTAAGCTTCTGATTAAAATCAAGATAAGGAATTCCATACTTCCCGGCGTATTTTAGCACTGCATTGTATCTCTTGTAATTGTGATTCACCGGAGAAGCCGATGTGTAAAGCAAGAGCTGAATTTTGTTTTTCTCACACAGTTTCCGGATTTTATCCAAATACCAGAGATTTATCTGGGGTATTTCTTTTTCCTTTTTCGTCTTCTTCATGTAACTGCCTTTGCTGTACGGCGCCACTCCCGGCCGGATCGCAAAACCTTTGTAAGACTGCCATCCTTCCGGTATCTGATCATTCACGATATTTTTCCACAAATTATGATATTGTAACACTGGAAAATAATACATAGCCGTATCACTGATGGAGCTGCGCAGACTATCCGGCGTATTCGTATAGCGAAACAGCATATTTGTTTCCAAGAGTACGACCTGTGGTGACTGATACTCTAAGGCATGCTTTAACATATAATACGATTCTGAAATGCGCTGACCAGATTGTCCACATATATAACTTGTAATTCCGGTACTTTTCCACAATTCCATCGGAGATATCGACGTCATGCTCTCACTATCCCCAATTACAAGCATATCTATAGAATCTTTTTGTTCTTTCTGAATACCGACATAGTTGTTATATCTTCCCGGCAGCCCTGCAAGTCTGCCGATATAGATACGTTCTATCCAGTCAGATAACATTACTGTACTGCATATCACTATAAATATAAATATTCCTATCTTTTTCTTCATGTCTATATCCTCTAAAATCCTGCATAAATCAAATCGATCATCTGATACCCTTCTCCATATGCCCCAAAGATCAGAATTGCCATAACAAGACCATAACAAATGACCCATTTTCCAGGAACAAATGCTTTTTCAACCGTGCAGATCCACTGTTTTTGACACATTTTTGTTTCTTTCGGCCAATACTCCTTTATCAGATCTGCGAAAAATACTATCATACAGCCAATTATTATAATTCTGAAATCATTCTGATCCAAACCTAATGTAAGCAAAGTGCCATCCTTAAACGTCTCTGTCGTGAATCCCTGAAAGATACTTTTAAACATATGAAATCCCTGACGGAAGCCATCTCCTCGGAAAAACATTTCACCCGTGAATATGATGATCAGCATCTTCACTGTCTGAAATGCTTTATAGAACATACACTCTGGATTAATATGAAGTACTGCAAGAATTCTGTCTCTTACCGGTTCCAATGCAAGTCCCATAAAAATCAATCCAAAGTAATATAATCCGTAAAAAATGTAATTCCATTTCGGACCATGCCACAGACCATTACTGATCCATACCGGGAAAAGTGCCATTGCTGCAATTCCCATTCTCGCCACATATTTTCCAAAATCCCCTTTGAAATGTTTTCTCGTAAATTTATTCCACTTTCTGGCCGTCTTGGAAATGGATACTGGATAAAAGATATAGTTCTTGAACCAGACACCAAGCGTAATGTGCCACCGTTTCCAGAAATCTGTACATGTCTTTGCAAAAAACGGCTGACTGAAATTCTCCGGCAGGCGAATTCCAAAAAGTCCGGCACTTCCGATGACCATATCCATACAGCCCGAAAATTCCATATACAACTGTATCGTATAAGAAATCGCCGCTGCCACGATCACGGCACCACTGTAACTCTCGTATCCGACATACACCTTGTCGACCAGCACTGCAAGCCTGTCCGCAATAATCATCTTTTTAAACAATCCCCAGATGATCCGATAACAGCCCTTAAAAACATTCTCTGCTTTTACAGATTCATTTTTAAACAAAGTACTTTCCACATCTTCCCATCTGCAGATCGGACCCTCTACGATTATCGGGAAGAATCCAAGAAACAATGCGGTCTTCACCAGACTGTACTCTGCCTTTACCTTTCCCCAGTACACATCTGTCATATATCCGATTGCAGATAGTGTATAAAAAGAAATTCCAATTGGCAGGAAGATCAGTTGATCCCGATAGCTCCAGTCTATATGAAGCAACATTGCCAGCTTCGAAACATTTCCAAAGAAAAAATTTCGATACTTCAGACACAAAATCGTTCCTAAAAGCAAAAAAATACCTAACTGAAGTACTCTCTTTTTTCTCTTATCGCGCTTGTCCATCGTATCCATCCAAATACAGATATGATGCGTCAGAAATGTTGTCCCGATCAGATAAATAATTAATTTTTCACTAAAGCTCCAGAAAAACAAATAACTAAATATGAGCAATGTATAACTTCTCCATCTTGCCGGAGTGATCTGATAGAAAAGAAGTGCTGCCGGCAAAAAAAGGAGTAAGTATGGTGTTGTGTGATAAGCCATAATAACCCTCTCTTTCACACTCCACTATACACTCCTTTTCTTAAGATTTTATGTAGTTTTACAAAATAATTTTAAATATTCAAAACTTTGTTAAAAAGTCATCTCCAACTATATGCAGGTCTGTTTTTATTTATTCTTTTCTTTCTCAGCTTCCGTAAAATTTCTGTGCAGAAGTTCATGTGTTTTACCTTTCAAAAGTCCTTCATACAAAGACTGTACCATCGGATTTTCATCTGATTTCTTAATCTGGGTGTTGACATCTGCCTTATACAGTCCCTGCATACGTGCTTCTCTCGTATGTGCACCTGCATCCAGCGGCTGTCCGCCACCCATGACACATCCGCGTCTGCATGCCATAACTTCTACGAAATCATAATGAACCTCTCCGCTCTTAATCTTCTTCAGTAACTGGTCTGCATTTGCAAGGCCGCTTACGATTGCAGCTTTGATTTCTTTGCCATTATAATCATAGACAATCTCTTTGATTCCATCATCACCACGCACTCCGCTGGACTTCAATTCTTCCATATCTGCACGCTTGTGTCCCTGTGTAATCTTACGAAGAACAGCTTCTGTGACTCCTCCTGTCACTCCAAAGATCACTCCGGCTCCGGAACCAATTCCAAATGGTACATCTGCAGATTCGATTTCAACCTGGTCAAACATAATTCCTGCCCGCTTAATCATAGAAATCAATTCGGTTGTTGTCAGAACATAATCTATGTCCTGTCTGCCATTCGTTTTTGATTCTGGACGAAGAATTTCTTCTTTCTTTGCCGTACATGGCATAATTGATACAGATACTAATTTTTTACCGGCATTATTTTCCGGATTCTTATAGTATTCTCTTACGACTGCTCCAAACATCTGCTGTGGTGAACGGCAGGTAGACAGATGTGGAACAAGTTCCGGATAACGGTTCTCGCAGAATTTCACCCACGCCGGACAGCATGAGGTAAATAACGGAAGGTTTTCTCCTGCGTTGAATCTCTCCATAAATTCTTTCGACTCTTCCATAACTGTCAGATCAGCTCCATATGCTGTGTCATAGACCTCATCAAAGCCAAGTCTGTGAAGAACTCCGACCAGTTTTCCCATCACATTCTCACCCTTTGGAATTCCGAATTCCTCACCTGCTGCCACACGTACAGCCGGTGCGATCTGGGCAATTACAATGGTATCTTTATCAGCAAGCGCATCCCAGACAACATCAATATTCGTCTTAATACTGATTGCTCCGGTCGGACAGACAACACGGCACTGTCCACAGTTTACACAGTCTGTCTGGGCAATTGGCTTATTAAATGCAGGAGATACAATTGCTTCTGTTCCACGATAGGCAAAATCAATGGCATTTACTCCCTGTACATTGTCGCACATACGCACACAGTCACCACAGAGAATACATTTATTTGGATCACGTACAATTGCCGGTGAGCTATCATCAATCGGATGTGGCTCTTTTGTATTCTCAAACCGGACATCGTGCACTCCCAGTCTGTGTGCAAGATCCTGGAGATGACATTCCCCGCTCTTGATACAGGTTGTACAATCTCTGCAGTGCGATGCTAAAAGCAATTCTATGATCTGCTTTCTGTATTTGATCAGTCTTGGTGTATTCGTATAAATGACCATTCCGTCCTTCGGTTTTTCTGAACAGGAAGCAAACGTCTTTCCCCATTCATTTTCTACAGTACAAAGACGGCATGCACCGTAAATGGATAATTCAGAATGGTAGCATAATGTTGGTATATCTATTCCGGCTTTACGGATAACGGCCAGAACGTTTGGTTCATCCGTAAATTCCACACGCCGGCCATCGATCATCATTGATCCCATATTCTTTCCTCCTCGGTTATTCTGTATAGACTGCACCAAAGGAACAATTCTCTAAACATGCTCCACATTTGATACATTTTGCGCTGTCGATCACATACGGTGATTTAATCTTACCTGTAATGGCACCAACCGGACAATTTCTTGCACACTTGGAGCATCCCTTACATTTTTCCGGATCGATCTTGTAATTCCGGAGATTTGCACAGATACCGGCACGGCATTTCTTATCACGGATATGCTCTTCATATTCTTCCCGGAATGCCTGGATCGTGCTGATTACCGGTTTTGGCGCACTCTTTCCAAGACCGCAGAGAGCTGTGTTTTCAATCATATCAGCTAACTCTTCCAGCTCTTCGATGTCACCTTCTCTTCCTTCTCCGGCAACGATACGCTCCAGAATCTCCAGCATACGCTTCGTTCCCTCACGGCATGGTACACATTTTCCACAACTTTCACGCTGCGTAAAGTTCATAAAGAATCTTGCAACTTCAACCATACAGGTATTCTCATCCATAACAACCAGTCCGCCAGAACCGATCATAGCACCAATCTTCGTCAGTGAATCAAAGTCCATCTTACTGTCCAGCTGTGACTCTGTCAGACATCCTCCCGACGGTCCGCCAATCTGGACAGCCTTAAATTTCTTACCATCACGAATTCCGCCACCGATATCAAAGATAATCTCACGTAATGTAATTCCCATCGGCACCTCGATCAGACCGGTATTATTTACATTTCCTGTCAAGGCAAATGCTTTCGTTCCCGGACTTTCCGGTGTTCCGATTCCTGTATACCAGTCAGCTCCATGCTTCACGATCATCGGTACATTCGCATAAGTCTCAACATTATTCAGAACCGTCGGTTTTCCAAACAATCCCTTTTCAACGGTTCTAGGCGGTTTTACACGCGGCATTCCACGCTTACCTTCAATGGATGCTGTCAGGGCTGAGCCCTCACCACATACGAAAGCTCCTGCTCCACGGTTGATATGTAAATGGAAGCTAAATCCTGTTCCCAAAATATTGTCTCCCAGAATTCCAAGCTCTTCTGCCTGTCTGATTGCAATGCGAAGTCTGCTGACTGCCAGCGGATATTCCGCACGGACATAAATATATCCTTCCTGTGCCTGTACCGCATAGGCTGCGATCATCATACCTTCGATCATGCGGTGCGGATCTCCTTCCATGATGCTTCTGTCCATGAATGCTCCCGGATCTCCTTCATCACCATTGCAGACGACATAACGGATCTTTTCTTTCTGTCCAGCAACCTGGGACCATTTTCTTCCAGTCTGGAAACCAGCTCCTCCACGTCCACGCAGATTTGACTGGGTAATCGTCTTGATTACGGCCTCCGGCGTCATCTCAAATACAGCTTTTTCAAATGCTTCATATGCACCTACTGCCAGTGCATCCTCAATATGTTCTGCATCAATGTGGCCGCAGTTTTTCAGAACAAGTCTTGTCTGTTTTGCATAGAATGGAATTTCTTCCTGAGTCTGATAGACCTCATTATCCTGCTTGTACATCAGACGTGTGACTGGCTCTCCATGGAGGACTGACTTTTCAAAGATTTCTTCACAGTCTTCCAGCTTTACTTTTAAGTAGAGATAATTATAAGGTTCAATTCTGACAAGCGGACCCATCTCGCAAAAGCCATGACATCCACTTTTCTTAACGCCGACATGTTCTCCATGTGCAATCTCTGCTCCGATTCTGACCTCAACATGATCCATACCCGCTGTCAGTTCACTGAATCTGTCAAAGATTTTGTCAGAACCACCTGCAAGACATCCGGTCCCTCCACAGACCAGTATCTTACATGTTTCTTTATTTCTCTTCTCCTGGCATTGTTCACGCAGGAGTGTAAGTTGTGTTCTGTTTTCCAGTTTCATCTGTTATTCCTCCCGCAGTTTTTTGATTAATTCACTCATTTTTTCCGGTGTCATCTTACCATACACCTCGTCATTGATCATGACTGCCGGTGCAAGTCCGCATGCGCCAAGACAGGAAACAGTCTCTACTGTAAATAACTGATCATCTGTTGTGTGTTTATCTTTACTAAGCCCCAGCTCTTTATATAATCCTTCCAGTATCGGAATTGATTTACGCACATGACAGGCCGTACCATCACAGACTTTAATAACATATTTCCCCTTTGCTTCAAACGAGAAGTTCTCATAAAAACTTGCCACGCTGAAAGCCTTTGCTTCTGAAATGCCAATTTTTCCGGCCACATAACTTAATAATTCCGGTGGAAGATAGCGGTATTCCTCCTGAATATCCTGGATAATCGGAATCAGTGACCGCTCTTCACGCGTGTGACAGGCAATAATCTCATCTGTCTTCTCGTAATAAGATGCGTCTAACATAAAAAACCTCCTCATGAATCAAATTTATTCTATTTCTATTTTATCTCAATTTTTATTGCCATAAAAATATCAATAAAGCATGAGTGATATATACTTTTGCATATATTTATTAGTTTCAAGTAACTTTAAAGGTCAAAAAAAGAAGCCTCGCTATTTTGAGACTTCTATTGCTTCTTTCTTCAGCTGCCGGATAAACTCCCGTTCATCTTCACTCAGAAACTTTCTGCCCGGATATACCATAACATCTTTCATCCGCCGCTGCTGCCATTCTATCTTACGCTGTGCCAGTCCATTTCTTCGGAGAAGTTCTTCCGGAATCGGTGACACCCACATATAAGTTCCCGGTATATCTTTCAGAAGCATAAACTGATTGCCACGCTCATATACATGAATCCGTCTGTGTGCATTCTGATTCTCCGGCGTTTCCTTAATGTCCAGATACTCCCCGTTCGGCAGTCTGGAATCTCCGTGTATCAGCTCGATATAAGGTTCCAGATCTTCATATCCATTCAGTTTTTTCGTTGCCAGCGAATCATTCTCATTAACAACAAGACGGTACTGGAAATCCATGATCTTTTCATATTCCAGACCTCTTAAATGAATAATGGAATAGTAATATTCTTCGTATTTGTCTTCCATCCGGATTAGCGCAAGATTGTAATGCTTCTTCGTAAGATTGTCCAGCGCCTGGACAGAATTGCACTCCCGGATGTGTAGTCTCAGCTCTTCTGCATCTCTCACCTGCTCTACATACTTTCCAAATGCATAAGATGCATAGCTGGCTCTTGGTATAGAAATTTTCATGTCTACATCAGTCCCTTTTTTATTTCCCGGGAATTTACGGTTCAACCCTTCAATTTCCTGAATGACCAGCCGCGCCTGCGCAATAAACTGCTGTCCTTCCCTGGTAGGAACCATTCCCCTCGCTGTCCGCACGAAGAGCTGGATCTGATATTCCTCTTCCAGATTCCGGATTGCCTTACTGATGTTCGGCTGTGCAACATACAAACGCTTGGATGCCGCACTCACCGAACCACACTGTGCAATTTCAATGATATATCTTAACTCTGTTATATTCATTTTTATCACTCATTCTCAAACATTAATAAAAAGCTAAGCCCCAGGAGAATACAGGAGATCCAGATCATATGGATTCCAAAATGTTCTGTCAAGTTGCCGCCAAGTCCTGCTCCGATTGCAAATAAAAAGATAATTCCAAAATAATAAGCGGCCTGCTTTAACTGCTCTGTTTTTTTATCCTGAAGATAATGGGAAAACGCTGCCGTGCCACTTCTTAAGTTACCGATGCACATGGTACTCGCATAGGAATAACCACCCATCTTCCGGAATGTCTGCACCTGCATCGCACAGGCAAAGGACACGAGAATCGTCGCTGTCATATTCAGACTGTGCGGAATAAATCCTACGACAAATAATATGACGATCTCTGCAAGCAGAATCCCCTGCCTCCAGTGAAGCCGTCTGGCATATTTATACCGCATCTGGATCTGATCTGCCACGAAAACTCCAAGAACAAATGCTATAAGAGGCAGCAAATATCGTACTCCGGCCTTCCAGTCTCCGGTCATAAAATGTTGACTCATCAATACAACGTTTCCCGTCTGCGCGTTTGAAAAAACTTCATTTCTCGTATTATATGTATAAGCGTCCTGAAAACCTCCTGACAATGCCAGAAATGCACTGTTTATAAATGCTTCTGACATCTGCTTTCCTGAAAAATTCTTACCGGCCATGTGTAACACCTCTGCTCATCCTTTGTATTTTCAGTTTCCTATTATATAGATGCACATGTCAAAAGTCAATTTCACCGTTTTGCCGGTATATAAATTTTATATCAAGAATGCCTCGGCATTCTTCCAGCTGATATATTTTTGCAGAGCCTGAATATAAAATTCACTCATCCGGCTCCCACGAATTCTATGGTGCGTCAGAATGCCAATCTCCATATCTCCTTCTTCTTTTAAAGGTACTGCCACAATATTAGCTCCGTTCAGCTCCTCATCAATAACTCCACTACACACCGTATATCCATTCAGTCCAATCAGTAAATTAAAAAGTGTCGCGCGGTCACGTACACGGATATTCTTCGCACGCTCTGTAGTACTGAATATTTCCTCTGAAAAGTAAAAAGAGTTGTGTTCTCCTTGCTCAAAAGACAGATATGGGTATGTCTTTAAATCTTCCATCGTTACAGATTCTTTTCCTGCCAACGGATTTGAAGTACTGACGAAAATGTGTGGTTTGGCCGTAAATAAAGTCTCAAATTCCAGATCATTCGCCTTGATGATCTTCTTTAATACGGTCCGGTTAAAATCGTTCAGATACAAAATTCCAATCTCACTTCTCATCTTCGCCACATCATCGATGATCTCATATGTCTGTGTCTCTCGAAGAGAAAAATCATAATTGTCCCCGCCAAATTCTTTGATTAGGTCAACAAATGCATTGACTGCGAAAGAATAATGTTGTGTAGAGACACTAAATTCTTTCTTGCCTCCTGCCTGAAGCTTATATCGCTCTTCCAAAAGTGATGCCTGCTCCAGCACCTGCCTTGCATATCCTAAAAATATCGCTCCATCCTTTGACACTTCGATTCCCTTATTCGTCCTGTCAAAAATGATAATTCCCATCTCTTGTTCCAGTTCTCTAATTGCTTTTGTCAGTCCTGGCTGAGAAACAAAAAGACGACGGGCTGCTTCGCTCATAGTGCCTGTCTCCGCAACGGTCGTCACATACCTTAACTGCTGTAATGTCATCACATGCCCTCCTGTCGTTGGTTTCTCAAAAATTTACTTTAAAATTGCCTAACTATTGTAACATTTTACCTTACAAATATCAATGAAGTTCATTTTTTCATTGACTTTTAGTTCCGGATACCATAAGATATTACTAAGCATTCTGATGACTGGCGGATAATTGTGGAGTACCACAGAGGAATCAGAAGTCGTATTAAGCCGACCGTCTGGGCAACATTTATCCTAACGATAGATGTTGTCCTTTTTTATTAATGCCAGGGGGATAAGCCATAGACCCTGCATATGTTTACGCATGCAAGGTCATCTGCCTGGCATGTACTTATCTAGCGACGTGAGGCTTGCATTAAACCAGGGAGGAAATGAAGATGAAAACTGATATCGAGATCGCACAGGAGTGTACAATGGAACCAATCACTGCCATTGCAGAGAAAGCCGGAATCCCGGACGAATACTTAGAGCAATATGGCAAATACAAAGCAAAGATTGACTACAATTTCTTAAAGAAATCCCAAAACAAAGATGGCAAATTAATTCTTGTCACAGCAATCAACCCGACACCTGCCGGAGAAGGAAAGACAACCACAACTGTCGGACTTGCTGATGCAATGCAACGTCTGAATAAAAAGGTTATGGTCGCACTTCGCGAGCCTTCTCTTGGACCTGTATTCGGAATCAAAGGCGGTGCTGCCGGTGGCGGATATGCGCAGGTTGTACCAATGGAGGATATCAACCTTCACTTCACCGGTGATTTTCACGCAATTGGAGCTGCCAACAACTTATTAGCAGCCCTCATCGACAACCATATTTACCAGGGAAATGAATTAAACATCGACCCACGTAAAATCGTATGGAAACGTTGTGTTGACATGAATGACCGCCAGCTTCGTTTTGTAACAGACGGACTTGGTGGAAGAGTCAACGGTGTTCCAAGAGAAGATGGATACGACATCACTGTTGCTTCCGAAATCATGGCTGTTCTGTGTCTGTCCAAAGACATTACTGATCTGAAAGAAAGACTTGGCCGCATCATCATCGGCTACACATATGGAAAGATTTCTGAGCAGAAGCCAGTAACCGCTCATGACCTCCACGCTGAAGGAGCTATGTGCGCGCTGTTAAAAGATGCTTTGAAGCCGAACCTTGTTCAGACACTGGAGCACACTCCGGCGATCATTCACGGTGGACCATTTGCAAATATCGCACACGGCTGTAACTCAGTAACAGCTACAAGAATGGCTCTGAACCTCGCTGATTACGCCATCACAGAAGCAGGATTTGGTGCTGACCTCGGTGCTGAGAAATTCCTGGATATCAAGTGCCGCATGGCTGGCCTGAAGCCAAACGCAGTTGTTATCGTGGCAACAGTACGCGCTCTGAAATACAACGGCGGCGTTGCAAAAGCTGACTTAAACCAGGAAAATTTAGAGGCTCTGGAAAAAGGTATCCCGAACCTGATGAAACATGTAAATAATATAAAAAATGTATTCGGACTTCCTTGTGTTGTTGCAATCAATGCATTCCCGACAGATACAAAGGCTGAGCTTGATCTTGTAGAAGCAAAATGTAAAGAAGTTGGCGTCAATGTTGCTCTTTCCGAAGTATGGGCAAAAGGCGGCGAAGGTGGTCTTAAGCTGGCAGAAGAAGTGATCCGCTTATGTGATGAGCCAAATGACTTCCACTACTGCTATGAGGAAGATACAACGATCCAGGAGAAATTAGACCAGATCGTACAGAAAGTTTACGGTGGAAGAAAAGCTGTCCTGACACCGGCTGCCCAGAAACAGGCAAAACAGCTCGCTGACCTTGGATTTGAAAATGCTCCGATCTGTATGGCAAAGACTCAGTACAGTTTAACAGACGATGCCACTAAACTCGGTGCACCGACAGATTTTGACGTTACTGTAAGAAACTTAAAGATTTCCGCAGGAGCCGGATTCATCGTGGCATTGACTGGAGATATCATGACCATGCCAGGACTTCCAAAAGTACCGGCTGCTGAAAGAATTGATGTGGATGATACTGGAAAAATTACAGGATTGTTCTAAAAATTCTGCATTAATATATAAAAAGTCTTGATATTACTCACCATAATATCTAAGGATATGGCTGGCTGTTTCGAACACGTAATTTTTCTTATTTTACTGCGCCATTAATTAAAGAGGACATATGCAAACTCACCTAAAAAACGGTTCAGACAGTGCATATGTCCTCTTAATTATGCTCGTAAAATTGCAAAAAATTGACGATCGTTCGATACAGCCAGCCATATCTCTTATAATTTACGGCGACTTCAAGACTTCTCACTATATTTATCAATACAAATTTTTGTATTCTGTTCTTATATGTTATATCCGTTGAATCTAATATTTTCTTTAGAAGAATTTTGCGATTTCTTCTAACTCTTTTCTTTTTGGCATATTGGCTTCTTTTGCTTTGTAACCAACCGCGATGACTGCAACTACATTTTCTGTCTCAGGAATATTAAGCATCTCACGAATAGCTTCGCCGTCCCGGATTCCCATGACTAATGTGTCAAGCCCAAGCTCTGTTGCCTTGAGAAGCAGATTCTCATTCTGCAGTCCAAGATCATAGTATCCCCAGCCGTCTCCAGCTTCATTTACCGGATTTCCATCATTATCAAATCCAACGAGTCCTTTTACAAATGTTGTAACGATTAACGCGCCTGCACCTGCTGAATTTTTCTGATTGAATTCCGGCAGACATTTTTGACTGAATTCTGCAATCTTGTCCTCGGATAATACACAATAATATCTGGAAGTCTGTGTATTTTTCCATGACGGTGCAAGACTTGCTGCCTTGATCAAAGTCTCCACCTGCTCTTTTGTTACTTTCTTCTCCGAATCATAATGTCTGATACTCCGTCTTGTTTCAAATGCTGCCTGTAATTCCATAAAAAGTACCTCACTTTCTAAATATCTGTTTTATGACCACACAGTTCAAGTTTTTTTGTTATCTTCGATCTTCTTGTCTAGTTAAAATAAATTGCGCGCTCCTCTACAGTCAGATCTTTGATTACCTCTCCTGCAATGATCAGTCCGACAACCGAAGGTACAAATGCAACGCTTCCCGGAATATCTCTTCTCTCAGTACATTTATGCTTGGCTCCCGGAGGGCAGATGCAATGATTTCTGCAGCTGATAGCCATATCCTCCAGTGGTCTCGTTGGCTTCTCCTCGGAATATACCACTTTCAATTTCTTCACGCCACGCTGTTTTAACTCACGGCGCATAACCTTCGCAAGTGGACACATCTTTGTCTTGTAAATGTCTGCCACACGAAATGCACTTGGATCAAGTTTATTACCAGCTCCCATGCTGCTGATGATCGGCACTTCCATCTCTTTTGCTTTCATAACGAGTTCAATTTTGGCAGTCACCGTATCTACTGCATCAACCACGTAATCATACTGATCAAACGGAAACTCCTCTGCATTCTCCGGGAGGAAAAAACATTTGTGAACATTTACTTCAATATCTGGATTGATGTCCAACATTCTCTCCTTCATCACATCTGTTTTATACTGTCCAACAGTCTTTCTCGTAGCAATAATCTGACGGTTCAAATTCGTCAGGCACACCTTATCATCATCAATCAGATCAAAATGACCGACTCCGCTTCTTACAAGAGCCTCACACACATATCCACCGACTCCGCCAATACCAAACACTGCGACTCTGGAATTCTTTAATTTATCCATTGCTTCTTTTCCTAGCAATAACTGTGTTCTTGAAAACTGATTTAACATCTGTTGCAGTCCCCTTTTCTTACCATTTCAATAGGTTATCATTATATAAGAAATAAATGTCATTGTCAATTTTTCCAAAAGTTATTCGGCAAAATCAGTTTCTATCCACTTATAAATCTTTCTTCTGAGGAATTATAAAAATAAATATCAGCGAACTGACTAACAATAATCCCGGATAGAACAACTTCGGTATTACATCAAATGCTGAAAGTTCATGCCCCATCTCGTGAATTGCGGACAATGCCACCAACATCTGCGCACCATAAGGAATGACTCCCTGTGAAATACAGGAAAATGTGTCCAACAGTGATGCTGCTTTGCTGTGTGTAATTCCATATTCTTCAGACATCTCCACTGCGATTGGATTTGCCATGACAATAGCCACCGTGTTATTCGCCGTTGCGATATCCATTGCAGCTACTAAAAGCCCCATGCCAAACTGACCGCCCTTTCGTCCACGAAATATCCTGCGTATCACAGACAGCAGCGCCTCAAAACCGCCATACTCGCGAATCAACGCACACAATGCTGCTACCAGTACCGCTACCATACAAGTCTCAAACATTCCGGAAATTCCAGATCCCATGCTGCTAATCAAATCCACAAAACTTGTCTGTCCTGTCGCAAGCATAATTACAATTCCAGAGAAAATACCGATCAAAAGTACGAGAAATACATTGATTCCGATAATACCGCCAATCAGTACTAAAATATATGGAACCATCTGAATCAGATGATACTCATGGTTCACTGCCCCGCCAAGATCCGTGCGCAATGACAATACAAGTATCAGACCTAACGTTACCAATGCTGCCGGAAATGCAATCCAGAAATTCTCCCGGAATTTATCCTTCATCGGACAGCCTTGTCCGTTGCACGCCGCAATCGTCGTGTCTGATATAAAAGAAAGATTGTCCCCAAACATAGCACCACCCATGACCGAACCGATGCAGAGCGCCAGATCAAATCCTGAAGCATCAGAAACTGCTGCCGCGATCGGGGCAATCAATGTAATTGTTCCGACTGAAGTTCCCATAGCTGTTGATACAAAACACGCAACTACAAATAACACCGCCACGGAAAACTTGGCCGGAATCAGTGAAAGCATGAAATATGCCACACTCTCTGCACTGCTTCTTCCCACAACTCCAACAAAGCTCCCCGCCACAAGGAAGATCAATAACATTGTAATAATATTCTTATCTGCCAGTCCCTGTGCCATGATGGACAATTTATCATCAAAACTGACTTCCCTGTTTTGAAAACAGGCCACTAAAATGGCCACCATAAATGCAAGTACAATTGGAATGTTGTAAAATCCCATCGGTATCTTCATCACGTATTCAAAAACAATTCCAAGCCCCAGATACAAAACCAAAAATACACCAATTGGCATAAGTGCCTTTGGATTACTCTTTTTCATAATTTCCCCAGTCCTCTCACCTTTTCTTTTTCACTATCATAGTCTATTCCATGCCTCCCAGTCAAGCTATTTTGCAACTCTGAAAGCACTGAATGATGTCCGTGCTGAACTCATCGACGGGCATCTGATTTTTCCGGAAGTACCTCGTTCTGTACACCAGGAACTGATCTGTGAACTGCTTTTCGAGCTTAAGCTATATATACACAATAACAAAGGTACATGTAAAGTCCTTCCTGCCCCGCTTGATGTGCAGCTCGACTGTAACAACCGCACAATGATCCAGCCGGATATTTCCGTAATCTGCCAGCTCGACCGGCTTGTCGAAAAAGGTGTTTATGGTGCGCCAGACTTTTGTATCGAGATTGTATCTCCTTCCAGCCGCAGCCGCGATTACATAAAAAAAGTTTCTAAATATCAGAGCGCCGGTGTCCGGGAATACTGGATCGTAGATCCGAAACGTGAGACCGTACTGTGCTATTTCTTCGAAGGAGAAGATTATCCCCATATGTATACATTTGATGATATTATCCCTGTTATGATTTATGACGGGAAACTACAGATTAATTTTGCTGATATAAAAGACAGATTGATCTGAACATATTAACCTTGTACAACACAGTAACAATTTAAAGTACCAAAAAAAGAGAGATATCTCGAAGGTTCATACCGGCAATCAACATACCGGTCAGAATTTATAAACTCTTGTGTATGATTCCAAGTACCATTCTTAAGTCTTCCACATCAATCTGTCCCGGTGCTGATACTTTTCCTGCCGCGCCAAATGTCAGTGCTGAGCCAAAGACTTCCCCACACATACGGCTCAGTACCCCGGTTCCTGCCATAGACATTGTAATAACCGGACGGTCTGCATAGCATCGTCTCATTTCTTCCGTGGCAGACAAAAGCGTCAGAAGATCTTCCGTACTCTGTGGCATCACCGCAATCTTTGGAATGTCGGCATCAAATTCCTGCATTTTTCGCATACGTGCAATCAGTTCTTCCTTCGGTGGCGTCTTCCTAAAATCGTGGTTGGATGCAATCACCTTTACTCCACATTCATGTGCTGTTTTTATCACTTTTTCCACATACGTGTCCCCAGTAAATGCTTCTACGTCCACAATATCCACATACCCGCTTTTCGCAATTTTTTCATTCAGCTCTACATATTCATCTGATTCTATCGTGCGCTCGCCACCTTCCTTCGCGGTGCGAAATGTAAAAAGAATCGGTGTCTCTCCAAGAATATCTCTCAACTGCTTCGCAGCATTTTCCACACTTTCGTAATTTTTCACTTCCTCGAACCAGTCCACACGCCACTCTACTACATCTGCTCCTATCTCACAGATATGCTTCGCCTGATTCAAAATCTCATCTATCGTCTTACCAACAATCGGCACACAGATTTTCGGAATACCCTCACCGATTGCAACATTTCTTACTACTACAGGTTTCATAATCTAGTCCTTCCAGCTAATATTTGCCTCCAGTATATCACAAATATAAAAAAAGGGACATCGTTAATCGCTGATGGAGCCGTAGTACTTCGGCGTTTTGCTGCGTCTCCCGTTTATTTTTAACACTTGCAATTCTTCATTTTTTTTGCTATACTCCATACCTGTACGAAAATTTTATATAGAACTATGGTATAATTGGAAACGACACAAGTGTATGCTTGATAACGAACAACACAAGTGTCTTTTTTGTACTCTTTTTTAACTAATTACCAAATATTTCAAAAAAAGGAGAACCAATTATGCCAAAAAATTTATTTCAAAATGTTATTTTTACACTGATGATGTCATTCCTTATGGTCTATGTAATGATTTGCTACAACATTTCCCTAAATATTGGTGGAATGAGTAACGAAGTCTTCCTTATGGCTTTTGGCGAAATGAAGATTATGTGGCCAGTCGCATTTTTACTGGAATTCTTTATCGTAGACAAGCTTGCTCATGCACTTGCATTTCGCATAGTCACACCAAACGACAAACCGATTGTAATCACACTTGCTATTTCTGCTATGATCATCTGCATTATGTGCCCGGTCATGAGTCTGATTGCAACTGTACTTTTCAAAAATGCTGGTTCAAACATTATTTCCACATGGTTTCAGACCACATTTTTCAATTTCCCAGTCGCATTTTTCTGGCAAATGTTCTACTGCGGACCATGTATCCGTTTTATCTTTGGGAAAATGTTCCCGGAGAAAGAAAATGCTGTGGAGAAAAATACAGTGACTGAATAATATCAAAACGTGCACTTGCAAAGAACACATTTCTTACAAGTACACGTTTTTTCTAAAAATGCCATCTATTTTTTACTAGCAACGTTGTGTAGTACGCCGCTTTTTCTGGCATCTCATCGATATTTTGATATATTCTTTCTTCTTCCATGCCACAATTTTCAATCATCTGAGCTTCTAATTCATGATCTCTCAAAATCTTTTTCACATCCGATAATTTGGAAGCTGCTTTCATAAGAATCTTATTTCCCGGAAGTTCCAATGCTTCTTCTATATCATAACTGGATGGAATGATATGAAGTTGTTCTGATCTATCTGCAAGACTATCTCCAAGTTTAGCCGCCACTGCACAAAAAGAAGGAATTCCATTAATAATCTCTGCTTCATAGCCTGACTCTTTTATAATCCGTTGAATATAAATGTATGTGGAGTAGATTGTAGGATCTCCCAACGTCAGATATGCCACATCTTTTCCTTCATCTAATTTCTTCATGATTTCTTTCGACACATTTTGATAATTTTCATTCAAAACATTCGGATCTTTCGTCATTGGTGAAGATAATGCAAGACATTCTTTTTGATTCATATCTGTCACGATTCCAGATGCAATCTTATAACTGATTGCATGTTCTTTTCCATTTGCAGGCACTGCAATTACCGGACACTTTTGAATTGTCTCCACAGCCAGATACGTCATCTGCTTCGGATCTCCCGGGCCGACACCGACACCATATAATTTTCCACTCATTTTTAACTTAATATTCCATCCATGAATGTGATAATTCCTGCTTCGACTTCATTTTTTATCTCTGCATAATTATGTATTTCATGACGATATCCAGAATACAGCTTTGTTGTGACTGTATGACCGGTCTGTATCAGCCAGTTACTTACCTGGTAGACTCCTACTCCATATTCACCGACTGGATCCTGGTCTCCTGCGATGTTGTAAATTGGCAGGTCAATTGGAACTTTTTCTGCCCATTCGGTTCCTTCAATCTGTTCCATCATTTGTATGAAATCATAGATTGAACGGTTACTTGTAGGTCTCGTGAATGCATCAAATGGGTCTTCTGCATGGTCACGCTGAACATACGGATCTGCGCAGATCCATTCATTTCCGATACTGATCTCGCCGCACCGCTCGCACATCCAGCCCATCAGTTCCCCTGCAAATTCTGGATTAGATTCCTCGCCATGTCCGTCTTCCAGTACTTCTTTCAGCTTTTCTCCCACTTCTTTCGCTCCGCGGAAGATTCCGGTTGTACCACAAATAGTAGCCCCTGTCAGTTCATCTCCATATTTTGCAATGAAATCTCTTGTTATAAAGGATCCCATGCTGTGACCAAATAAGAAATATGGCAAGTCCGGATATTTTTCGCACACAATTGCTTTTAATGCATGCTCATCTTCCATCATTGTGTGCGGACCTTTATCTCCCCAGTCGCCCCATACATCATTGACCATCGCAGTTTTTCCATGTCCGACATGGTCGTCTGCTGCCACAATATACCCTGCATCTAAAAATGCAGAAATCATGTGCAAATATCGTCTGGAATGTTCACCAAATCCGTGGATTACCTGAACAATTCCTTTTGGCTTGCAAGCCGGGACGTAAATCCATCCCTGAACCTGATCGCGTCCGTTAAAAGACGCAAATGATACTTCATGTAACATAATGACATACCTCCTTTTATATCTCAACCGCACAGCCATTGCATTTTCTAATAGTTTCTGTGCGGTCATAATCAAGGATATTTTATTTCATAATTGGCTTTAACGCCTCAGATAATGTATCTTTTTCAGCCTGCGCCTCCGCAAGATCCTTACCAAGCGTTGTGTAATAAATCTTAATCTTCGGCTCCGTTCCGGAAGGACGAACGATAACTGTCTCGTTGTTCTCCAGCTTATAAATAAGTACATTTGCAGCCGGAAGACCTGTCTCTTCTGGTTTCTTATAATCCGTAACCTTCACAACTTTATATCCAGCAATCTCCTCAAGCGGCTTGTCTCTTAATCCCTGCATAATCTCAGACATACGATCCATACCACTAAGTCCCGGGAATTCAAAGCTGTCGATCTTATTCAAATAACGTCCATACTCGGAATAAATTTCTTCCATTCTCTGCTTCAGAGAACTTCCGATGCTTCTATAATAAGCAGCCATCTCGCAAATCAACATAGATCCGATAATAGCATCTTTATCACGTACATATGGACCAGCCAGATATCCATAGCTCTCCTCAAATCCGAAAATGAAACGGTCAACTTCGCCTGCTGCCTCAAGACCTGCGATCTGATCTCCAATCCATTTAAATCCTGTCAGAACACTTCGAAGCTCTACTCCATAATGCTCTGCAACTGCATCTGCAAGTGGTGTTGATACGATAGATTTCACTGCTACCGGATTCTTTGGCATCGTACCTTTCTCTATACGTCCTGCACAAATGTAGTCAAGAAGCAGAACTCCGACTTCATTTCCACTGACGAGTTCGTAAGAACCATCCGGACACTTCATTGCAATACCAACACGGTCTGCATCCGGGTCAGTTGCAAGCATCAAGTCTGCGCCAGTATCCTTTGCAAGGTTCAGTCCCTTCTCAAGTGCCTCGAAAATCTCCGGATTCGGATAACTACATGTTGTGAAATATCCATTTGGATACTCCTGCTCAGGAACAATTGTAATGTCTGTAATTCCAATGTCTTTCAATACCTGTGTAACCGGAACAAGTCCTGATCCATTGAGCGGACTGTATACAAGCTTCAGTCCTGCTGTCTTGCAAAGTCCCGGGCGAACCTGTCTCTCCTCGATTGCATCATAAAGAGCTCTCTTACAATCATCACCAACAAAACGAATCAGTCCCTCTTCAACCCCCTGTGCAAATGGCATGTATTTTGCACCAGTCAGAACATCCGTCTTCTGAATCTCTTCATAAACAATTGCAGCCGCATCATCTGTCATCTGACATCCATCCGGACCATATGCTTTATATCCATTATATTTAGCCGGATTATGAGATGCTGTTACCATAACACCTGCATTACAATTATAATAACGTGTTGCAAATGAAAGAGCCGGTACAGGCATCAATGCATCATAGATCCGAACCTTGATTCCATTCGCTGCCAGCACACTTGCCGCATTCTTCGCAAATACATCACTTTTAATACGACTGTCATAGCTGATTGCTACTGTCTGCGTTCCACCCTGTGTCTTTACCCAGTTCGCCAGCCCTTGCGTAGCCTGACGTACAACATAGATATTCATCCGGTTCGTACCTGCTCCAAGAACACCTCGAAGTCCTGCAGTTCCAAACTTAAGCGCAACTGCAAAACGCTCCTTGATCTCCTCGTCATTTTCTTCGATTCTCGCCAGTTCCGGCTTCAGATCCGCATCCTCCAGATCAGCCTCCATCCAACGTTTGTAATCATCCTGATACATATTCTACCACTCCTGACTCATATTCTTTTTTGCTTCTTTTCATATGTAAGATGCCTACGGCATCAGATAAGTTAAATATACCATATTTCTGTTATGACATCAATTAAAGACGCTCATTTATGGACATAGTTTTTAGCAAACTTACATGATACCGCAGCCTTCTCTCAATATGTCTTCTTAATCAGTATAAAAATGTTCTTTTCTAATTCTGTGACGAAATCCGCTTTATATAGCGCTTCAGCAAAAATGTACAAAAATATGGAAATGTGTGAATATCATTCTCTATCCCTATATTCCCTTTAATTAATTTTATTCCAAACTTGATATCCGGGTAATTTTCACTTTTAATTAATGTCCGTAAAGACTTTGACCGTCCATTGGTTGCCTTTACCTCCACCGGCACAAGAGAATCTCTCGTCCTTACAAAAAAGTCTTCCTCCAGCGTAGCATTTTCTTTTTTATAATAGTACAGACCATACCCGCTTTTCACGAGTGCTTCAGCTACGACATTCTCATACAAAGCGCCCTTATATACATTCATATTTTTATTCGCACGCAAATCTTCCTGAGCTTCCTCATCCAGCATCGCTACCAGCATTCCCGTATCAAAATAATAAAGCTTATACTTTTCTTCATCATAATTACCTTTTAATGGCAATTCCGGATATTGCAGACAATAACATACATTTACAAGTCCCGTATCCCTCAGCCATTCTATACACCCTCGATAATCTTTGAACCTTGCTCCTTTTGCCACTTTCGATATTTGGAATTTTTTATTATCCTTCGCAAGCTGCACCGGGATATGCTGAAATACATTCAATATACGAGTCTGATCCAATCCGTCAGCATACTTGCGGATATCTTCCTTGTAGTCTTCCAAAAGCTGCGTCTGCATCTGTAATGTTCCTGTAAATGTATTCGTGCTGATATATTCCCGAACCACTGCCGGAAGTCCCCCTAAAATACAATAATCAAGAAATGCTTCCTCAAATGTATAAAGCTCTGCCTTTCCAAATGCTTTCCCTTGGCACATATGCTCCAGCATATCTTCTATCACATCGTCTTGATATCCCTTCGCCCACAAAAATTCCTCAAAATCCATAGAATACATCGTGTAATCATTCTTGTATCCAACACTGTTACTTTCAATCCTCTGATATGAAATTCCCAGCAAAGACCCGCTGCATATAATGTCAAATCGTCCGTCCTGAGCAAAAAATTTAAGAGAAGTCGCAATCTCCGGAAATTCCTGCAACTCGTCAAAAAATATCAATGTTTCCTCCGGAATAAACTGCTTCTGCGGATCAATTCTGGAAATGCTTTTTATAATCTCATCCGCCCCATATCCGTCCACAATAATTGTACGATACTTTGGCTCCTCCACAAAATTAATTTCTATAACCGAAGTATAATTTTCTTCTGCAAACTTACGGATAGACTCCGTCTTTCCAATCTGCCTTGCACCTTTGATAATCAAAGGCTTACGTTCCTCACTATTTTTCCATTCTTTCAAATAATCATCTATTTTCCGTCTCAAATACATACAATTCACCTCACATACTAAGATTACCATATTTTCATTGTTTATTCAATGTTTCAACAATTTCATGAGCGAATTATTTGCTCTGTCTCACAATTTTATGAGCGAATTTAATACTTATATTCACAATTTTATGAGTGAATCTCCTACATACATTTACACTTTTATGAGTAAATTGCATACATCACAACCAACGCAACATCCCATCATAAAATTCTATATTTAAGCACAAGTAAAAAGCACGCAGATGATTGTGTGATTTTTGTCATAACTGCGAGCATAGCTTGATTTTCGGAGCTTTGTCTGAGCCTGTCCTTTAGGCGAGTTTGCGTAGAAAATCAATAATATGCAGCGCAGCAGTCATAGAAAATCATTCATATCTGCGTGCTTTTAGTTGTGCAACTTATATTAAATTTTATCCTAGATGTATCCCATCAATTTCGGCAGCCACAGGCTTAAGTTCGGGATATATGTTACGAGCATCAGTACGATAAAGATTGCTGCAAAGTATACGAGCAACTGTCTGAATACTGTCTCAATCTGTACTTTACCGACTTTAACGCCAACAAACAGTGTTGTTCCAACCGGTGGTGTAATTGTTCCGATACACAGGTTGAAGATCATCATGATACCAAAGTGGATAGTGTCCATTCCAAGTGCGGTACATACCGGCAGGAAGATCGGTGTGAAGATCAGGCAGGCCGGTGTCATATCCATAAATGTTCCGACAATCAGAAGGATAATATTGATCAGGAACAGGATAACAAACTTGTTGCTGCTTACGGAAAGCAGTGCTGTAGATACCAGTTCCGGAATATTTGTAAATGCCATAACCCATGACATGATGCTGGATACACCGATCAGGAAAATGATGATACCCGTCATCTCAGCACTATCCAGAAGGATTTTCGGCAGTTCTTTGATCTTGATTGATTTGTATACAAATAATGACAGAAGCAGGCTGTATACTACGGCCACTACGGAACCTTCTGTTGCAGTGAAGATACCGAAGATGATTCCACCGATTACGATTACAATCAGAAGCAGACAAGGCAGAGCCTGAAGGATGATCTTTCCAGCTTCAGATGCTGTAAAACGTGTTTTTGCACGGTAGCCTTTTTTCTTGGCAATCACATATACTACTAACATACAAGCAAGTCCCCAGAGGATTCCCGGAATGTAACCAGCCATGAAAAGGGCTGCTACGGAAGTTCCTCCACTGACCAGTGAATATGTGATCATTACGTTACTTGGCGGGATCAGAAGTCCTGTCGGTGCAGTTGCAATGTTAACTGCAGCTGAGAAGTTCGGGTCATATCCCTCTTCTTTTTCGATTGGTCCGATGATAGATCCCATAGCAGAAGCTGCTGCTGTACCAGATCCTGAAATAGAACCAAATAACATATTTGCAAGGATATTTGTCTGAGCAAGTGCTCCAGGAGCGCGTCCTGTAATTAATTTTGCAAGGTTAATCAGTCTTACGGCGATACCACCTTTATTCATAATATTTCCTGCAAGAATAAAGAACGGGATAGCAAGCAGGCTGAATACAGAGATACCGGAGAAGATTCTCTGGCATCCGGTCAGTACGGCTACATTCAAATCCATGATTGGAAGAATTGCACATACGGAAGATACACCAAGTGCTACTGCGATCGGCACACCGGCAATCAGCATGATAATCAAGAGGACTAAAATAATCAGTCCGGATACAAGTGCAGTGTTCATAATTATTTCTCCTCCTCTTCTTTTCTCTCGTAACCTTTACACAGATCAACTACATTTAAAATTCCATAAATCGCAATCAGGATTCCGGAAATCGGAACGACTGCATATACCTGTCCCATCATAACTCCAAGGGAAGCTGTCTTCTGAGTCATAGTCAGTCCCATAATGTTAAATCCGCCATAGATCAGTACGATGACTGCAAATGCAATGACAAGGATTTCCAACACGATTTCCAACACTTTTCTCTGTGCAGGTGCCAGCTTGTCTACGACAAATGTCATTCTCATGTGGTCACGTTTTCCGAATACATAAGCTGTTGCAAACATAGCCATCCACGCAAATGAATATGTCAGAAGCTCTTCGGAAATGGTACTCGGGTTATTAAATATGAATCTTGTGATAATCTGATAGCTTCCTACAACTACCATTAATGCAAAGAGGAAGATACAAATGGTTCCAACAATTCTATCTAACCATTTTCTAATTGTATGTAATGTTTCCATTTATTTTCCCTCCCCTTCGTATTGTTTGTTATATTTCTGAATATGCTCATATAGATCCTTGATATTCGGATTGTCTTCCAGCATTTCTTTCTGTACGTTCTTTACTTTATCTTTGAAAAGACTGATGTCCGGATAAATAAATTGAACTCCCATATCTTCTTCTGCTGTCTTCTTAGCGGTCTCTACATCTGTCTCCCAATCTTTGAGCTCTGTCTCTGTAGAAAGTCTTGCAGCTTCCTCAAATACTTCTCTGTCTTCCTCGCTCATGTCATTGAGGAGCTTGTAGTTTGCAATCAGAACGTCCGGAATCATCTGATGCATCGTGTAGCTGTAGTATTTTGCAACCTCACCATGCTTATTATCTGTCAGAGCAAGCTCATTGTTCTCTGCTCCATCAATAACTCCCTGCTGAATTGCTGTATATACCTCTCCAAATGACATCGGAGATGCAGCTGCGCCAAATGCATTACACATCTTGATACTTGCCGGGCTCTGCTGCACACGCATCTTCAGACCTTTCAGGTCATCTGGTGTATTGATTGCTTTCTTTGCATAGAAGTTTCTTGTACCTACGTTGTACCATGTTACAACCTGAAGTCCTGTATCCTCTGTAGATGCATAAATTTTATTCATGTAATCTGTATCATTCATAGCTGCAAAATAAGCGTCCTCAGATGTAAACAGATACGGCATACTGAATACTTCATATACATCGGCAAATATTTCAAGGTTCGGTGTTCCGGCAATCGTAAAGTCAATCGCACCAGTCTGAGTCAGCTCAATTGCTTTTGTCTGTCCACCAAGAAGCTCATTTGGATAAAGCTGAACTTCATACTTGTCACCGAGTTTCTCCTCGACATACTTTTTAAATGTCTCCATACCCTTGTACTCAGGGTGTTCCTCAGACTGTGAAAGAGCCACACGGATAATACGCTTCTTTGAAGAGGAATCCGATTTGCTTCCACATCCCGTTATCAGCATTCCTGCCATGCATACACAGACAGCTGCACTGACAATTCGTTTCCATTTCATCATCTTTGGAGTCTCCTTTCGATACCATGCTTTTCTGGTTAACTGTTATATTTTTGCAGCCTCTCACTCCTTCATTGTGTAAGAGCTTACATTCTGTTATAAAGTATATGTCAAAATCTTGACGAAAGCAAGGTCGTTTTTATTGACTTTTCCGACAAATTATTGTATCTATTTTTGTATAATATCCACAAGTTATTGGCTATTTTTATTTCCCCTTATAGTTTTAGAAGTTTTAATTTTTATTTGTGTAAGCGTTTACATCTTTTCATGGCATATAAACTGAATTTTCAAACTTTTAGTATAGATTTCAAACTAAAAAAGGTCCACCGGACCTTTTTGTCGTATGCTTGGCAACAAAAGGCAGTTTCGGTAAGTCTGCTCTATTTGGCTGACTTTTACGAAACTGCCTTTCATACTTAGAACTTTGTAAATATGTGAAATTATCAAAGTACTATATCATTCTCTATTTTTATGTCTTTTTTGTCTTTTTTATTCTTACAACTTACATACGTTGACCGGCTTGCCGTCAAGATAAGCGGTCACGTTATCGAATACAATCTTTGCTCTTCTTACCATAGACTCCTCGGAGATGAATGCCTGATGAGGTGTCAATAATGTATTCTTAGCCTGAAGCAATGGATAATCTGCCGGGATCGGCGGCTCCATATCAAATACGTCAACGCATGCATATCCAAGCTTGCCATCATTCAGCGCTTTCGCAAGTGCCTCGTTGTCTACGATTGGTCCTCTTGCACAGTTGATGAAGATTGTGTTCTCATTCATAAGTGCAATCTTATCTGCTGACAGGAATCCTCTTGTCTCTGCATTCAGTGGAAGGTTCAGTGATACGATATCACTTGTTGATAATACTTCCTCTAATGATTTATACTCGATTCCAAGTGCTTTTGCTTCCTCAGACTCACTTCTGTTGTAAGCGATAACTTTAGCGCCAAATGCCTGGAATAATTTTGCTGCCATGAGTCCGATCTGTCCAAGTCCAATAATTCCGACCGTTCTTCCGCAGATTTCTTTTCCTCCAAGGCCTGCACTTGTTCCACCATTTCTTACAAGTCCGTCAGCTTTTACTACATGTCTTAATGCGTCAATCGCCATACCAATGATAAGCTCGGCAACTGTCTGGTTTGAGTACCCTGCTGCATTACAGATCATAATATTTTTCTCTTTACACTTGTCTGTTCCGATGTGGTCAATTCCTGTAAATGCTACAGATAACATCTTCAGTGCGTCCGCTTTCTCTACAACCTCTGTCGGATACGGATTGTTAGCGATCATAACAATGTCGCAGCCTTCACTTCTCTTGGCAAGTTCTGCTGGATCTGTTGTTTTAGTATCATAATATACGAATTCATGTCCCTTTTCTGTAATCGGTGCTGATAACTCATCAATAACTTCTTTTGATACTCCAATTGGTTCTAATAATGCGATTTTCATTTTTTCACGCTCCCTTTCTGTCTGTATTTTATAAATATTATAACCTCATGTCAATACATGGATATACTAAAACTTAAATACATTTTTATCTATTTTTTTCAGGCTTTCTGTAAATCCACTCATAACGAAGCATAATTTTTACTTTCCGGTTCTTGCCATCTCTCAACACTTCAGCTTCAATTTGTAATGATTATGTCCGATTGCCGTAAGCCAGTCTGCTATATGGCTCATAAATCTCTCCTCTCATTCCGGCATTTATGCCGATGTTATTCCTGCTCTTTTTTCAAGAATGCCTCTTTTTTATACTTGTAAAGTACCTGAAGTAATTTTTCACCATCTACAGGTTTTGTCAGATGTTCATTCATACCTGCTTCTTTTGTCTTTCTCATGTCTTCTACAAATGCATTTGCTGTCATGGCAATGATCGGGACGCTTTTTGCATCAGCACGGTCAAGACTTCGAATCGTCTTTGTTGCCTCAATTCCATCCATATTCGGCATCATAATATCCATAAGGATTGCTTCGAGTTCGCCCTCCCGGCTGTTTTTAAATGCTTCTACTGCCTGAAGTCCATCTCTTGCGACCTCTACGACTGCCTTATCTTCCTCCAGCATAAACTGGGCGATCTCCAGATTCAGGTCATTATCCTCTACGACCAGGATCTTCATGCCGCTAATGTCTGGTTTCTGTTCCTCTATGGTCTTTGGCACATTTTCACTGCGATCAATCGCAAATGGCAATGTTACAGTAAATGTGGTTCCTTCTCCTTCTTTACTTTCGACCTCAATAGAGCCTGTCATTTTCCGGACAATTCTCTGGACAATGGACATTCCAAGTCCGGTTCCCTGATACTTTGTTCTGGCTTCTCCCACTCCTTGTACGAACGGCTGGAATAATTTATCTTCTATGAAAGATTCACTCATACCGATTCCATTGTCTGCGACCTTGAACTCAAACAAAGCAGTCTTATCGTTCTGCATAATTTCGTTTACAGTCAGATGGATCTCTCCACCCTTTTTATTATATTTGACCGCATTACTGAGCAGGTTCAGAAGTATTCTTCTCATATGTAACGGGCTTCCGATCAGCTCATTATGGCATATTCCCGTCATATCACAAAAGACCGTCAGTCCTTTTTCTTCTGCCTGAGTCTCCATAATGGTCTGAAGTTCTTTCATCTCCTTTTCCAGTTCAAATGGAATCTGTTCTAACTGAATCTTACCACTCTCCAGCTTGCTCATATCCAGCACATCATTAAGGAGGTCCAGCAGATGTCCGGAGGCTTTTTGAATTTTATCCAGGCATTCATCTACCTTATTCTGGTCGGAACGATTCTTTTTGATGACCTCGACCATTCCCATTATGCCATTGATCGGCGTCCGTATATCGTGGGTCATATGTGACAGAAAGTCGCTCTTCGCCTGATTTGCCCGCATGACTTCCTGGCTGGATTTTTCTAATTCTGACTGATATTCCAGAAGCGTCGCAATGTAATGCTGCTTCCTGGAATAGTCTGCTTTTAGTATGCTCAGAAGAAACATAACAAATAACCATGTGATCAGATATGCTACATAAAAGACTTTGTTCTGCTCTATAACATAACTAAGGGAACGATTTCTTGAATAGTTCACGATCCATTTATTTTCCAGACTTGCAATCGTTCCCTGATTCGCATAATACTTAAGGATCGTATTCATCTGGTCTCTTAATTCTTCTTTGTCTTCTCGCACTCCAAATGTCAGGAAGCTGTTCATGATCGTAAGGCTTGATACAACACTCAGATTTTCTTTCTCGATAATCTTCTCTGCAACAGCCTCATGGCAGATTCCATAATCCACCTCACCGTTTTCGACTGCTTTCAGAATCTCTGAATTTGTGTTGTACTCCACATACTCGCACTGCAGATCAAACATTGTCATAATTACAGATCTTGCCATCACTGCAACTTTCTTGTTCGCAAGAGCCCCGATACTCTCAATCTTGTTCTTTCCATATATATTAAGCTGGTCTGTTGTCACCGGAACTGTCTTTAATACATGCTGCATATTCGAAAATGTCTCCAGACCGAGAATTACATCAGCTTTTCCCTCCTCCAGATTCTGCCGGCACGTCAGCCAGTCACCACACTCGAATTCCAGCCGCATTCCAAGCTGATTAGCAACCATCGTGATCAACTCCACGTTAAGACCAGATAAATTCCCGTCCGCATCATAAAATGACATTGGGCAAAACCCATCATCAACCACCACGCGGAGTACCGGAGCACTCTCATCTGTCACTTCCTGCCTGGCTTCTACAACTGGCTCTTTCGCAAATACGCCAATCTGGACCGCGGTAAAGAAAAGCGGAATACAAATTCCAACAATAATTGCAATCATTATCAGCATATTCATCTGTCTGTTCCTTATCATTTTCCCCTCTGTCATAGTATGTCCTCACACCCTATAATTGTCTCAAATTATCTCTAATCTGCCATTACCACCATTACTGCGATATGGATTGCAGAAATATGCAGAAAAATATGTTAAAATATCATATACAGTATATCACTTTTTAACATAACTGTCAGCTCCAAGTTAATCAATAGTGAAAAATCTATCCCAAAAGTGAATATAAATAATTCAAGAATGGCATCAGCATTTCTTACAACATTTGATTTCATCAAATTTTTAAATAACAGATGCATTTTCTCCGAAAATATGGTTCAATAAATTCAAGTCGAACGCTATTACTCACCACCTGAAGGTGGGAGTCTTCTCGACTAAGATAACACATTTTTTTATTATTGCCAGGAGAAAACTGGCATTTGGAGGTTTTCATGACAAAAGACGATATTAAATATCAGGCATATGTCCAGATATTAAAAGAAGAATTATTACCGGCTATGGGATGTACTGAGCCAATTGCTCTGGCTTACGCTGCTGCCAAAGCCCGTGAAGTGCTGGGCTGCATACCGGAGCGCGTACATATCGGAGCAAGCGGAAGCATTATTAAAAATGTAAAAAGTGTAATCGTTCCGAACACGAATCATTTAAAAGGAATACCAGCCGCTGCCACAGCCGGAATCATTGCCGGAGATGCTTCTAAAGAACTGGAAGTTATCTCGGATGTAACAGAAGCACAGACAAAAGAAATGGCAAAGTTTCTCGAAGAAACTGAGATTACGGTCGAGCATATTGATAACGGCTGTATCTTCGATATCATCGTTGAATTATTTGCCGGAAAGGATTCTGCTAAAGTCCGTATTGCCAACTATCATACAAACATTGTAAGAATTGAAAAAAATGGAAAAATCCTTCTCTATGTACCAGTTGAAGGTTCAAGCGAAGAAGGACTAACTGACCGTACTCTTTTGGATGTAAAGTCTATCTGGGATTTTATTAATATGGCTGACATCGACGATATCCGTGAAGTCCTGTCCCGTCAGATCGAGTATAACAGCGCAATCGCTGATGAAGGACTCGCCGGAAATTACGGTGCAAATATTGGAACTGTACTTCTTAATACTTACGGCAACGACGTCCGCACACGCGCAAAAGCTCGCGCTGCTGCCGGATCTGATGCACGAATGAATGGCTGCGAGCTTCCGGTCGTTATCAACTCCGGAAGTGGAAATCAGGGAATGACCTGTTCTCTCCCTGTTCTGGAATATGCAAAAGAGCTGCACGCTAACGAAGATAAGACTTACCGCGCACTGGCACTTTCCAATCTGATCGCAATCCACCAGAAAACCGGAATCGGACGCCTCTCTGCTTACTGCGGAGCTGTCAGCGCCGGGGCCGCTGCCGGAGCCGGAATCGCATACTTGTGCGGCGGTGGATATGAAGAAGTGATCCATACTGTTGTCAACGCACTCGCGATCGTATCCGGTATGGTCTGCGACGGAGCAAAAGCTTCCTGTGCAGCCAAAATCGCAGCTTCCGTAGATGCCGGAATACTTGGTTACAATATGTACCTGCAGGGGCAGCAGTTCTACGCCGGTGATGGCATCATCACGAAAGGAATCGAGGGAACCATTGATAATGTGGGACGTCTCGGAAAAGACGGCATGAAAGAAACAAATGAAGAAATCATTCGGATTATGATCAATGATTAATTGCATGAAATTCATCTCAGGTAAAGATTTCAATTGACGAATCGATGTGGGCGTAATATCATCAAAAGCGCAGGAAAACCGCTTGAAGAGTGGATATCCGGCAGTGTTTCATTTTACACCAGGGAGAGATATTATGACACAGGATATGACGAAGGGCAAGATTATGCCCATGCTTATTAGATTTACAATTCCACTTGTACTGGGAAATCTGTTCCAGCTTACTTACAACGCCGTAGACAGCATTATTGTGGGACATTTTATCGGAAAAGAGGCACTGGCTGCGGTCGGTATCTGCAATCCGGTCACGACATTGGTCATTCTGTTTCTGAATGGTCTGTGCATGGGCGCGAGTATTCTGATCGGCATGTATTACGGGGCGAAAGATTACGACACACTCTCACGCCAGATCAGTACGACTATGATTTCAGGAGCTGTATTTTCTGTAATTCTAACCATTCTCAGCGTTGGAATTGCGAAATCACTTCTCAGATTGCTACAGGTAGACGCATCTATTTTGGATATGACGACTTCTTACCTTCGCATCATATTTGTAGGACTTATATTTACATTTTTATATAATTTTTTCTCCAACACATTAAGAGCTCTCGGAGATAGTAATTCACCACTGTATTTCTTGATCATAAGTGCGGTTCTTAATGTTTTCGGAGATTTGTTTTTTATCATTGTACTAAAAGCAGGAAGTAATGGCTGCGCTGTTTCCACTGTTATCAGTGAGGCACTGTGTTGTATTTTCTGTATTATCTATGTGCAGAAAAAAGTACCACTCCTTCAATTAGGAAAGAAATGGCTCATTTTCGACAGTTCCCTGTTAAAGCGTACAATTGCATACGGCTGGGCATCTGCAATGCAACAGGCAACTGTACAGCTCGGAAAAATCGGCGTTCAGGCAATTGTTAATACTATGGGTGTGTCTGTTGCCGCTGCATTTACTGCGGTCAACCGGATTGATGACTTTGCCTATACCCCGGAGCAGAATATAGCCCACGCCATGACAGCACTTATGGCGCAGAATAAGGGGGCGAAAAGAAATGACCGGATGCGTGAAGGCTTTCGATGCGGACTGGTACTGGAAACCATTTACGGTATCCTCATTTTTATTGTCTGTTTTGTTTTTGCAAGATATCTGATGATGCTATTTGTGAAAGATGAGGAAGTTATCGGGCACGGTGTTACTTATCTGCACCTGATTTCCATAATGTATATCTTGCCGGCTATCACCAATGGACTTCAGGGATTCTTCCGTGGAATCGGTGATTTGAAGATTACCCTGATCAGCAGTTTTGTCAATATGGGGCTTCGGGTTCTTGTTGCCGCACCGCTCGTTCTTGTATGGGGATTTGGAATTGAAGCACTGCCGTTCTCCTACCTGGCAGGCTGGATTGGAATGCTAGTGGCAGAATTACCACTGTTGATACATACTTACAGAGAATCAAAAATCACCGGCTAATATTTAAGCTATGCAAACACTGCTTTCTCATTAGTAAATTTTTTACTTCTAGTATAGAATATTTTTGCGACCGGCATGAATACCGGTCGCATTTTTATATTAGCAAATTTACATCTGCTGTATACTATTTTCTTTTCTTAGCAACTACTGTAATACCTGCCATTCCTGCACAGGAAACTGCAAAGAGTGCAGCCCAGAGTAATACATTGTTTGTATCTCCTGTCTTAACTGAATTCACATTTGCTGCAGTCTTAGTTGCAGATGTAGTCTTTCCATTGTTTCCAGAATTACCATTATTACCTGTGTTACCATTGTTTCCAGAATTACCATTATTACCTGTGTTACCGTTGTTTCCAGAATTACCATTATTGCTGTTGTTCCCATTGTCGGAACCGTTATTTCCATTATTGGAACCGTTATTTCCATTATCGGAACCATTATTTCCATTATCGGAACCATTATTTCCGTTATCTGTTGTTGTAAACTTCTCTAATGGAGGCAGTGCATTAATTCCAGCTTTCCAGTACAAATCGGCTAATGGATCATTCTCAGCACCGCTGATCATTGTTCCGTCTTCAATATGAGTGCTGGAACTGATAACTTTTACATCTCCATCAATTGCTTTTCCAGCCTCTGCTTTGTTAGATGTATTAGCGGTTGCTCCCTGAAGGAATACTTTTTTCGTTGCAATTGTTCCTTTTCCGGATACAGCATTTCCACCATTTCCCCAGAGAACATCTCCACCGATTGCAACTAACTTTCCATCTCCTGTAATCTGGCTGCCTTCTGTAATGTCAATGGCTGTTCCACCGTCTGTATAAAGCAGAGTCTTTCCGCTTCCGCCGTAAGCTACAAGTGTTGTGTCCTTATCTGCCAGAGTTAATGTTCCATTTACACGGAGTGCTGTCTGTCCGATATCGCTTCCGCCATCATCACCTAATATAACTACCGTACCCTTTACGGTTACATTTCCATTTGCCACTGCAACTGGCTCAGAAGTTGTACGGTCTGTCAGATCTCCGTTTGCAAGATAATTTGCGTGAGAGTAAATTGCTGCATTTTCCAAAGCAGCACCGTCTGCAAGACGAAGTTGTCCACACAGAGACGCTCCTGTTGTAAATTTGTTGTTGAAAGAATCATAGTTCATAGAAAATGTTCCTCCGCTCTGTACATCGATAATTCCCTGTACAACAGAATCAGAAAGCGTCAGTTTACCACCATTTTCTACAATAATATGTACACTGCTGAATACTTCCATATTTGTCAGTGTCAGATTGCATCCACTCGGAATATAAAGTGTCTGAGGAATATTTCCAGCTACGACCTGCTTCCACGGAATGTCATACCCCAGATATCCGTAAGTTCCGCTCTCGTGGGAACCGAACCATGCCTCCAAATACGCTGGCACACGGACGCTCTCTTCCTCACCGTTTACATTACTTCCAAATTTACTGATTGCCCATGGTTCCATAATATCCCATGCATAGAGTCCATTTCCATAATCTTTAAAATTCTCTTTCTTCATCTGGTCTGCAAGCGTTTCCTCGCCGCTGTAAATTCTGAATGGCAGTGTGTTGCTGACTGCGCTGCGTCCCTGCTGATCCTCAATAGACACGGAAACCAGATAACTTCCAGGATCTTTTGGCGTACCGCTAAGTGTCAGATCACTGCTGATCGTCATATATACGCCCTGCATACCGCTGTCACTGTCTGCAGATGTTCCTTTTTCTGTGTCCGGAACGATGCTAACACTGCATTTGCTTCCATTCAATTTAATCTTAGCCATATTATCCAGCTCTTCCCAATCCTTGTCAGCAACGTCTTTTCCTTTTTCTACCAGTGCGCCGTATACTTTCACTGCACTGTTCTTATTGCTTGAGGAACCGCCGACGCTGGCACTGGACACTCCATCGTAATCTTTCTGTCCTACGATTGCCGCCTCAAATTCTCCTTCGATTTTTACATGAAGCTCGTATGGATCTCCCTTACCATCATCTTCTACAAGAGAAGCATTTCCATTTGTATCAATGACAAGCTTAAATGTCAGATCATCATATCCATTTGCAGAAATTGCAACTACATCTCCGCTCTTCAATGCTGGAATTTCAGGATTAGCGACAAAGTCTTTTGTTGCAAAGATAAGTTTATTGTTATCTGTATCTTTTTTGTATGCTCCACCTGCTGACAAGCTATAGGACTTCTCTTCCCATGCTGTAGTATTTACCTTCACATCTGTAATTTTCCCTACATAACCATCTGCATTTTTGAATTCAAGTTCCCAGTTATTCCCAAAGTAATCTGTTCCAATGCTGACCTGGCTTAATTCAATTACACCATTCTGTACCGGTGCTTTCTCCTTAAATGTCGCGGATACTGTGACATTTTCTGCCGGCATTGTAAATGTATAAGTTTCTCCAGAACCGGTCACGTCAACATTTTTATTGTTCTCAGTTGTTACTGTCACTGCATCAATCTCGTAGTTTTCATCCGGTGTTGCTGTTACAGTAACTGTATCTCCTGCTTTCAGTTCTTTATCTTTATCCAGTGCTACTGTACCGTTAGAAGCTTTCTTTGCCATCGCTGTGTATGTAGCCTCTGTATTTCCGCCAGTTGTATCTTTCTTTACAGTTGCTGTGTACACATACGGATATGTTGAAGTATCTTTCGTCACTTCTAAGTTTAAGTCTTGATACCCCTCTGCTGTTATTTTAATGGTCGCTGGATAAGAAGGGTTGGTAAGTTTTAACGCGGTATAGCTTCCATATACTCCCATAGCACTTCCTACTTCCCATAGATTTCCACTGCTTCCCCAGCCAAGCGTACCTTTTGTATATTCTATCTCATTTACTGTGACGCTGCTAATCTTATTCATCCAGTCTGTATCTTCAAATTCCAAAGCCATATACTCTGGCATAAAGCCAGTTACCGTACATGATTTTACTTCCGTCGGTGCTGCTTTCCCCTCTGCTGCCATTACAGGAGTAACTGTCATGGACAGTAAAAGTAACACTGACAGAAACAGTGATGCAATTCTTTTCCAATTCTTTTTCATTTGTCTCTCCTTCATTATTTTCTGAATTTTGTTGATAATTTTTTTCGTTTTAATCACACAAAATATATTGCCGTAATCCTCCTTTCATGCTATATTAATCAAAGCTTTGTTAGTAGATTCTAACTACAATACAAAATGCTACCAATAATTCCCATAACTGTCAATTTTATATTTATTTATTGATAATTATTCTTAATTAAACATATATATTTCTTTGTTTATTTTATAATTTACATTGTAACAATATTATTTCGTTTTATTTTACTCTAAGGAGACGTGACATGAAAAAGTGCATACCTGTGTTACTTATGCTTACAATATTAATATGTGGATGTTCCAAGCAGGCTCAGGAATCAACATCTGAGCCGGTTTCAGATACATTTTTCGCCATGGATACGACTATGGATTTTCGTATTTACGGTGATAAAAGTCTTTTACAGGACGCGCAGAATGTTATCACAGATCTGGAAAAGAAAGTGTCTGTCACAGATTCTGACAGTGAGATTTATAAAATCAATGAAAATGGTTCCGGAATTCTAAGCGGTGAAGCTGACACTCTGATGAAAAATGCTCTTGAAATGTGCCGGCGTACCAACGGTGCTCTGGATATTTCCATCTACCCAATCGTAAAAGCATGGGGATTTACAACCGGAAGCTATCAGGTTCCTGACGAGGAGACAATTCAGACGCTTCTGACTAAAGTAGATTACACACAGATTCAATATGACGAAGCATCTGGAAATGTCACAATTTCGGAAGGTATGACCATTGATCTTGGCAGTATTGCCAAGGGCTATGCAGGTGAACTTGCAGCCCGGACATTGCGCGACAAAGGTGTCACTTCCGCGCTTCTGAACCTTGGCGGAAATGTACAGACGATCGGTTCTAAGCCGGACGGATCAGCCTGGATCATCGGCATCAAGGACCCGAAAAATCCGGACACTGCCATGATGGGACTATCCGTCAACGACCAGGCCGTTGTGACCTCCGGCGGTTACGAGCGTTATTTTGAACAGGACGGACTCACTTACTGGCATATTATGGATCCTGCTACCGGACACCCTGCCAAGAGCGGGCTTCTGTCCGTCACAGTCGTTGGGGACAAAGGAGGAATTTGCGATGCCCTCTCCACTTCACTATTTGTCATGGGTCTGGATAAAGCGTATGACCTCTGGGCGAAAAGTGATGATTTCGAAGCCGTGTTCGTAGCAACCGATGGAACTGTTTACATCACAGATGGATTAAAGGATAAATTTTCATTGGCGCAAGGATATGAAGATACATCTGTAAAGATTCTGACACGTTAAAAATATATCAACATTGCTATAGTAAAGCAACCTGTTTTCAAGTAAAATATCTCATGATTTTGTCATACCTGTTCCCTGTGAGCAGGTATTTTTTTGTATAATCTTACATTTTTTTATTCTTTCAATAAGATTAAATTGTAATTCCGGTTTTAACGTGACATAATAGAAAGGTAGTGTTAAGAAAATTTTAAAAGAAAGTTAAGTGTATGTAAATAACTGACGACAAAGGAGAAAATTATGGGAATATTTTCTATGGTATTGTCATTGTTAAGCGGAGTTGCTTTATTCCTGTTCGGTATGTCTTTGATGGGGGATGGACTCAAACAGGTTGCCGGTAATAAACTGGAAGCATTTCTCTACAAAATGACCAATACGCCACTGAAGGGAGTCGCACTTGGTACAGCTGTCACAAGTGTTATCCAGTCTTCCGGAGCAACGACTGTCATGGTTATCGGTTTTGTTAACTCTGGTATGATGAAGCTTCGCCAGGCCATCGGTATCATCATGGGAGCCAACATCGGAACCAGTATTACCGGTTGGATCTTATGTCTTTCTTATATAGAAGGATCCAACGGAATTGCCAGTATCCTGTCATCTGCCACAATCGCAGCGGTTGTAGCAGTTATCGGTATTATTCTTAGAATGGCGAGCAAAAGAACCGTCCACCGGAATATCGGGGACATCATGCTTGGATTTGCGATCCTCATGACCGGTATGCAGACCATGAGCGGAGCCGTCGCACCGCTTCGAGAAAGCAAAGTATTTATGGATCTGTTAACAACATTTTCAAACCCAGTCATTGGTATCCTGGTAGGTATTGTATTTACCGCCATCCTGCAGAGTGCCTCAGCAACAGTCGGTGTATTGCAGGCTTTATCTGTAACAGGACTGCTTACATTTTCCAGTGCATTTCCGATCATCCTTGGTATCGGTGTCGGAGCTTCCTGCCCGGTTCTGATTTCCGCGATCGGAGCGAATAAAAATGGTAAAAGAACTGCTCTTGTATACTTGTTGAATGATACCTTTGGAATGTTGCTTTGGTCAATCGGATTCTATATCATCCATGCATTTGTACATTTTTCATTCCTGAATACGATTATGACACCAGTGTCCATCGCACTTTTAAATACGGTTTTCCGTCTTGTAACAGTCTGTATTTTGTTTCCATTTATCCCGAAACTGGAGCAGCTTGTATGCTGGTTCGTTAAAGACAGTGCGGAAGAACTGGAAGATGAAGCAGACTTTGATCTTCTTGAGGAGCGTCTTCTTGACTACCCTGCACTGGCACTCGGACAGTGTCACCGTGCTATGAGCGGTATGGCAAGAAAACTTCGTAAAAATGTCAATCGTGCTATGAATCTGCTGAATGATTTTCAGTTAGCTAAATTCGACAAAGTTCAACGAAAAGAAGATTTGATCGACCGCTACGAATCCCGTCTGGGTGACTATCTGATCAAGCTTACCAAGCATCCGATGAATTCTGTTCAGACAAGACAGGTTTCTCTTTATCTACATATGATTAATGACTTCGAACAGATTGGAGACCATGCTGCATGCATCGCCCATATGTCTAATGAGATGAATGAGAACAAAACACAATTTTCCGAAGAAGCATGGGATGAACTGAATGTTGTTATGGAAGCTGTCCGCGAGGAGATTAATACAACTTGCAAAGCGTTTTTGGAAAATGATAAAGAACTCTCCCAGAGAGTTGCGCCACTTGGAATGGTCATTACAACTTTGTGCGATGAACTCAAGATTCGCCACGTTGAACGCATGAGCAACGGAGCCTGCGGTCTGGAAGAAGGGACGGTATATTCGGATATCCTGAACAGCTTCACACGTATCTCTGCTCACTGCGCAAGCGCAATGGTAGCACTGTCAAAGAACAGCGAAGAGCCTGTGGATATCCACATTCACAACTCAAGAGTATATCCTTCCGACACGAAAGAATATAAGACCTATCTGGCAGAATATAGTCAGAAATATGAACTCATAAAAATTGAGGAACATATTCGAAGCATGGAACCGGAAGAAGTAGAATAAAAAGTAAAGGTATCATCGCGAGATGATACCTTCTTTTTATTCTACATTTTTCTTTTACATGCGCTCCATCAATGCATCATAGACTTCTTTTGCAACTGCCAGTTTATAAGCCAGTCTTGTAGGCTGCGGTACTAATTCAACATAATATGACTGCACTTTTCCATTAAGAACAATCGCGAAATATACTTGCCCCGGAACAGATGCCTCCGGGTTTGCCGGGTCAATATTTCCCATTGTACCCGTCACACCAATCCCGATATTTGCCTCATATGTTTTCACACAGGCTTTCGCCATAGCCTCCGCTGTCTCCTTCGAATATACTGTGTACTTTTCCAAAATCTCGGCAGGAACGCCCTGCATGATTTTTGCTTCGTTGCAATAGGTGACGAAAGCTCCTTTTAACACTGCCGATGAGCCTTCGGTATCTGTAATCAGTGACGCAATCTGCCCTGAAGTCGCAGATTCCATTGTTGTAATCGTCATACCCCGCTCAATCAAGAGCTTCGTCAGTTTTCTATAATCATGTCTGATATCTGATTCGTTATATATTTTTTCCATATCATAAATCCTCCACAAAAAATTATAACACATATAACAATATCCCCTACAGATATAGGCTATTATATCGTTCCCGGTTAAACAAATAGGCAGAGAACGTTAAACAATTTCTAAACAACCTTTATTCTGCTATATTGATTTCTGGCTAAACGGACGGTATCGCTGCGTTGCTTTCGCATATTTACTGATAACGCCAATCTTCTAAACTGGTGCTATGTCAATTAAATACTTCATAGTGCCTGACACCTTGTATAGTTATAAACTCAGCAGTTTGTACTATTCTCGTAACCATCTACAGATATCAACCACTTGCACTCCTTTATAATCATAAGTTTCATGATGTGTTCTTGCGATTATCATCTTAGGATATGCATCTCTTATTGCAAGCAAAGGCGAATATTCTCTTTCAAATGTTTTTTCATCTGAAATATTATCACTTACCTGAATATATATTTGAACCTCACGTTTCTTTGCTACAAAATCCACCTCCTTTTTATAAAGTTTTCCCACATATACCTCATATCCTCTCCTACGCAACTCCAGATAAACAATATTTTCGTAAACTCTTCCAAAGTCCATGTTTCGTGTACCATTGACTGCATAACGAAATGATGTATCACAAAGATAATATTTACTATTATTTGCCAGATATTTTTTCCCTTTTAAATCATAGCGTTTTGCCTCATAGAACAGAAATGCATTTTCCAAATACCCAATGTATTTTGACACCGTCTTTCTGGTTATCTCGCTCTGGTCATTTTTTAAAGTTTTGCTGATATTATTAGGCGAAAGTAAATTACCGATGTTATCCATCATAAATTCAGATATGTTGGTGAACTCTGATTTATTTCTTATCTTATACTTTTCAACCAAATCCCTGATAAGAATGGTTGAATACACATCTCTAACGTAATCATACTGTCTGTCCTCAGTCTTATATACATAAGATCCCGGCATACCACCGGTGCGTACATACTGATCAAATGCTTCATCATACCTGTCTGTAATTCCATAATAAGTTAGATATTCCGCAAAAGAAAATGGATATACTTTTATTTCCATCGTTCTTCCGGTAAAAAGTGTTGCCAAATCCGAGCTTAGCAAAAATGCGTTTGAACCGGTAATATAAATATCATAAATTCCTTTTGTATAAATACTATTAATTGCAAGTTCAAACTGCGGGCATAGCTGAACCTCATCAATCAATAAAACATTAGTCATTCCCTCTTTGTACTGATCCAAGATATACTTATGCAATGCATGATACTCCAACAAATGATCAAACTCTAATTCCTGAAGGTTTATCATAACAATATTTACCGGTTCCTCTAATGACTGCAAATAAGAAACAAACCCTTGCAGCAATACCGATTTACCGCTTCGTCTGATGCCCGTAATTACTTTTATATCCGGTGTCCCATACAATTCAATCAGTTTGTTTAAATACTCTTTTCTTACGATAAGCTGCATACCGCCATCTCCTATTCCCACTTTTTTAATAATTTTTATTTTTCGGTAATATATTTTATAGACTGATATTATCACACTCTGTGCATTCTGTCATTATTCTATTCCCACTTTTTTAAAATTATTCATTTTTTGGTATTAGTTTTTGATTTGGGAATAATTTTAAAAATTATTCTAAGACTCCTATCGAATCTGTCTGTCAAGTCTACAGTTCTTTCAGAACCTCTCCGATATCTTCATTCATGCAAACAGACTTTCTCCTTATTTCGTCCGGTGCATATGCTTCACCCTGGTTCAGACACACATAAAATGCATGTTGAAATGAGTTTGTCATCTGCCAGAACGGATATTTTATAATACCGGGAGTATTATATCCTACACCTAATTCAAGGAACACTATTTTCTGCTTTTTATGCTCCTGTATAAATTTCTCGTACCGTTCTGCTGCCTGGTGCCATCCGTCATCTTCAACAAATGTCTGATCCGATCTGAGGTTCATGCTCATCGGCTTGCCACAGTGTGGGCAATATGGAATCAGACCCGTTGGAACCGTAAGCTTTATTTCTCCATTTTCCGGTTTTTGCAGTTCCCCGTCTTTAATCTGAAATCCCTGACTCAGCACCATTTTTTTAATAGCCTCTTCATTGTCATAGGTTTCCTTATGGCAAGGTTCACTACATTGAAACAGACCATAATCTCCCTGTGTATAAAAGATTCTGCTTTTATCGAACCCGGCCTTCTGGAAACAATGATCCACATTTGTCGTCAGTACAAAATAATCCTTCTCTTTCACCAGATCATGCAAGTTCTGATATACCGGTTTTGGCGCATCCGTATATCGATTAATATAGATATATCTACACCAGTATCCCCAGTGTTTTTCCAATGTTTTATATGGATAGAAGCCTCCCGAATACATATCAGAAAATCCATATTTCTTTCTGAAATCCGAAAAATATTTATCAAATCTTTCACCGTTATACACAAAACCGGCTGATGTGGAAAATCCTGCACCAGCCCCAATTATAATAGCATCTGCTTCCTCAATTTTTTCTTTTATCTGTAATATCTTATCCGAGTAACTGTTTGTAGAGTCGTTCATCTTCCTCTTTAAAAACATTAAATATCACCTTTATCTTTGATTTCGTCTTTTCTTTATATTGCTTTACTGTCTGCACTGCAAGCTCAGCAGCTCTTTTATTTGGAAACATAAATACCCCGGTTGAGATACAACAAAAAGCAATACTCTTTACTTCATTCTCATCAGCTATTCTAAGACACGATTCATAGCAAGATATTAGTAACTGCTTATGTTCCTTTGTCAGCTTTCCCTGTACAATCGGACCAACTGTATGGATCACATGATCACAGGGCAAATTGAATGCCGGAGTAATTTTTGCCTGACCTGTCGGTTCTTCGTGTCCCTGTTTCATCATCATATCATTACAATAATTCCGAAGCTGAATTCCTGCATAAGTATGTATACAATTATCAATACAATTATGACAGGGATGATAGCATCCTGTCATACCGCTGTTTGCCGCATTTACAATTGCTCCCACTCTAAGTCTTGTAATATCACCCTTCCAGATAGAAAGATCAGGTTGTACCTCCCTGATATCTGCCAATGTGACAATCCCTTTCTTCTCATTTTCTTCTGAAAGGTATTCATCCTGAACCCGCCAAAATGCATGATCTATTTTCCCCGGCCTTCTTATGTTCATAAGCGATCTAAGCAGCATTTTCTGCTCGCCTGCATCTGATGGTATCTGCATATTCTCATACTCTGGTCGCTCTTTCAATAATTCTTTAATTAAATATTCTCTTCTGTCATCCTGATTCATTTCCTGATCACCGCTTTCACCGGACAGTTTTCATAACAGTTTCCACAGTGCAGACAGTGCTCCTGCTGGATAACAAAAGGTGTTCCCTTCTCAATACATTTCTGTGGACAATGTCTCATACATTTCCCGCAGCCGATACAGGATTCCGTTATGTAATATCCCTTTTCTTTTACACTTATATCTCCCAGAATATATGTCTCCCGGAAAATTGGATTTACGCCAAGATTAAAATACTCCAGTTCCGCCTTATCAATACAGAAAATAATACCAATTTCTCTTGTATCCCCTGGATATACATTAGCAAGATATGGCTGTTCTTCAAAAATAATATCCACCCATTTTTTTTGTTCATTCTCTGCTACTACGTAAGCCTTTCCTGACAAACGAATCATTTCTTTGTATTTGGTATAAGCAAGAATCTGAACCCTGCCATCTTCCATTAATTCTTTACAAAAATTTTTACCTCTGGCGGTGAAAAAATAGAGTTCATCCGGCTCATAATGAATCGCACTGATATTCCGTATCTGTGGTGCTCCTTCACTGTCCACCGTTGCAAATGCAAGCACTCCCACCAGCTGCATCTTCTTTAAACATGTTTGTAAATCCATCTGTTCTCCACCTATTCTACAATTTTAATTCTTCCCGGTTTTCTTGGTTTACTTTTCGGTTGTTCGCCATCTATACATGATAATACCTCCCCGGTAATCTCATTTCTAGTCTTCCAGCACTGCGGATCCGCCCCATAAAAGTTACCGCTTGTTCCGTTGGCAACTGCCGGACATCCACGACACCATGCCTTAAGTTCACATTTGCTGCATTTTACAAATTTATCGTAATCTCTGTATTTTTCCATCTGACAGATCCAGACGTCTGCCAGTCGGTCTTCAAAAATGTTAGCCACTTTACTGTCTGTCACCCTTCTGCATGCCATAATATCTCCATTGGAAGATATGGTAATATGACAATTTCCACAGTTACAGCCACCATAGATCATTCCTGCCTCTGTACTCTTGGGAAGCTTAAACTGTCCCGTTTCATATTCATACAACGTCCACAAATGATCCTTTTTATTAAAATAGGTCTCACATCCTGCCTTTTCATATGCCTTATACTTTGCATCACAGACTTCAAGAAGTTTTCTGTATTCTTCCGGTGTCATGCTTGTATCAACTTCACCACCTGTAGGCACATAGCGGGAAAATGCAAAAACCTTTACTTTCGCTTTTACAACTTCATCAATAATATCCGGTATCTCATCCATATTTGTTTTGGATACCGTACTCATAATTACACTTTTTATTCCTGCTCTGTTCAGACATCCGATTTTTTCAATCGTCAGATCAAAGCTTCCCGGCTTTCTAAACCAATCATGTGTTTCTCGCATTCCATCCAAAGACATCTGGTATTTATCGCAACCACACACCTTTAGCATTCTGCAAATTTCGTCGTTCAAATGAAATGGATTCCCCATTAAAGTAAAAGGTATCTTTTTTGATTTCAGTAATACCATTAATTTCCAAAAATCCGGATGAAGGATAGGATCTCCGCCAGTAATATAAAAATATGGTACTCTGCCATATACCTTGCAGAAATCCTCACAGCTTGCCACTACCTCTGTCATCTGGTTCCAGGTCATGGACTTTAATTTCTTACAGCCTTCGCCTGAAAAAATATAACAATGCTTGCATCGCTGATCACATTCATCTGTAATATGCCACTGAAAAGAAAAATACTGACTCATCCTATCCAACTCCTTCCTTAACTTATTTTACTTGTCAGATGCCCCACATGCTGTTCCGCATGCTGCCGGTTTTTCTTCCGGCTTGTCTGCTGCTCCACACGCTGTTCCGCATGCTGCTGGTTTCTCTTCCGGCTTGTCTGCTGCTCCGCACGCTGTTCCGCATGCTGCCGGTTTCTCCGCTGGTTTGTCTGCTGCTCCACACGCTGTTCCGCATGCTGCACTGACTTCTGTTTCTTCCTTCTTTTTCCATCCGAAAAGATTTGATAATGCCATTTTGTTACCTCCTGATATTTAGTTTGTTGTTATCTTTGTTGCAAGATTATAATATCAAGAGTTCTTAACCGGCAAAAGTACGCACTTTTTTATTACATAGGCATAAAAAGGTGACCATGGTGTTACTGTTCACCGGTAACACCCTAGTTACTTTTTTGTAACCTATTGCTTCTTTTGGTCTATTACATTAAAATTAAATATAACAATAAAAAAGGATGTTATATGAGGAGGCGATCATATGTTAACAAAAGAAGAATTACCGGAATGTCCGGTTGCAACCACAGTTTCGCTCATCGGCAGTAAATGGAAATTGCTGATTATCCGTAATCTGCTGGAACGCCCTTGGCGATTCAATGAATTAAAGAAAAATCTTGAAGGGATCAGCCAAAAAGTTCTTACCGATAGTTTGCGCTCCATGGAAAATGATGGTCTCATTATTCGCACAGTTTACCCAGAGGTTCCACCAAGAGTTGAATACAGTCTCAGCGAATTGGGCCTTACTCTGAAACCTATTCTCGACTCAATGGTCGAATGGGGTAACGCCTATAAAAAAATGTAGGAAGATTTCTAATAGCTTGAAGTTGAAAGACCTATCGTGGATAGTGGCTCCACAATAGGTCTTACTTTTTATCAGCTATACATAAAACAGTTCCTGCGCCTGTTCATGGAATCGTTCCAGGTAGGCATCAAAAATATCCCGGTTGATCAATATTGTTCCATCTATTCTGTAAATCGCACCTGCATCACTGGTAAGTTAAAGCGGACATTCACAATCCGCTTTGCTACTTGCTCATGAATGCAGATACTATCGGCGTAATTTTCTAACTACTTCTTGAATTTATATTTTCCTTTTCCGTGACCGGATACCGGTTCAATAATATCTGTCTGCACCAAATTGGAAAAAAGTTTTGAAGCACCTGAACCTTTCAGCTCAAGAAGCTCCATAACTGCACTTCTTCCAAACACCTCATCAAAACCAAACTTCTCAAAGAGTCTATGGATATGAACCGTCGTTTTTACTGAGAAATCACTACCTTTTTCGGAAAGTACGCTTTCAATATCCACTTTTTGGTCTTGAATGTCCACTTTTTCATTCTCAATATCCACTTTTATATCCCCAATATCCACTTTTTCTTCATTCAAAAGTCCACTTATATGAAGATTTCGATTATGAAGCTCATTTTTCTCGTCTAAAAGCAGATTTCTGAGAAACGTTTCCAGATACTCTGTTGTTTCGTAAATACCCTTTTGCAGGTTCGTATATTATAGTGTGATTTGTGATGATAATATGCTTGAAAAAATAAATACAGATAAAACAATAAAAGCGAATTTTTACAGCCTTGTTGCTAGAATGGAAACACTAGATAAAGGTATGGCTTCGGAAGAAACTTATAAAAATTATTTACAAGATTTATACTGGTATAATTCTGGCATGTTTAGGAAATTGAATAGAGTTTATGCATTAGTTGAAAAAGCTGTAATGCAAATTTATTTTATCTTCCTCTGCCACTCTTTGCTGCGCATAAAAAGGCAAATCCAATTTTTCTTTAAACAATGGCAACCCTTGTGCTGTGACTCTTAATAATTTCATTTAGTCCTCCAAATTTAAAAACGTTTTTTGCGTTGATATTTTATATTTATTACTATTATATCCATATCTTCATAATTTATCAACGTATAATTCGTTTTTATTTATACTGTCCAACCAACCTCCCAATCTCCCCTTTCATCATCTCCACCACATCATCCGGTCCAAGAATTTTTATATTTTCTCCCAGTGAAAACACCCACCCCAGGAACTGTTTGCTGACGTGTATATCTACACTCACGGTGAAGTGCTCGTTGTCCGCTGGAATCATCATTACATCTTTGCCAAAACGGTCAATAATTACACCTGCCAGATTATTCTTTACCAGTAATTTTACTGTCCGTTCTTTTCCACCAAACATTCCAAAACTTTTCTTCGCATAATCTGCCATATCCAGCTTTTTAAAATGTTCATTTCCTTCTCTGCTTTCTTTTGATAGTTTGATATGCAGCATCTTGTCCACGCGGAAATGCTTAATCTTTTCTTCTTCTGAGTCATATCCGACCAGATAATAATTTTCATTATTCCAGGATAAGCCCCAGGGACTAATGTGATACCAGGCACCACTGTGGCGAAGTTCCATTTCTTTTTTCTCATTCCACTGATAATACTGGAACTTGATCTTTTTATCCGCTGAAATTGCATTGTGAATCGCATCTACTGTGTAATAGATACTCTCATTCATGGTTTTAATTCTTCCAGATACAAATACCTGGCGCTGCAGTTTCTGGGCATCATATTTACTTACCAGGGTTTCCAGTTTTTTGATTAATGCATTTGATTTTTTCTCTGTGATAAATTTCGAAGACTGGATTGCATCAACCAAAAGTTTTAATTCCGGGAGTTCAAAGGCACGATCTACAACATGATAATGATAGCGGTTTCCATCTGGTTCTCCCTCTACGTCAATACCAAGAACACTCAAATCTCTCAGATCATTATATATACTTTTCCGGTCTGCCGTGATATCATATTTGGCCAGTTCTTTCATGATTTCAGGCATGGTAATATAATGCTCATCATCTGTCTTCTCCTGCATGATCTGAGCAAGCCGGTATAATTTGAATTTCTGGTTACTTCCTTTTGGCATCTGACCCATCTCCTTTTATCAAGTGATAAGTCCAGTATACCATATTGCTATTGTGATTGTCCCTTTCTTTGCAACATCGCCTTTAATCATTCATATAATCATAGTAATCGGATTCGCTGGCAAACAAGATATATTTACCATTTACCAAACCCATGTAACCATCACCTGTATTAAATCCCTTCATCACCAGTTCCTCCATTTCTTTGAATTTCTGATTTAACCTTCTTTAATGGTTACAGTTTACAGCAATAGGTGGGGTATAAAAATCCCAGATAAACTTATTCTTATATACAAAATGGAGACAGCCCTAAGGACTGTCTCCAATAAACTTTAAAATCTTTCGCTTCTATAACACTTCAAACTCACTTCAATGTCCACTTCAAAGTTACTTCAAACTCACTTCAATGTCCACTTCAAAGTTACTTCAAACAATCTTCATTTTACTTTGAAGCATTTTCATTTAAACCGTTTTAATTCTTCCCCTTCCACTTTCTGAAGCTATCTTGTCAGCTTTATACCTTCAATACTATCTACTATAGCTTTCCGATTTCGCTCATGCAGGTACACCGGATTCAGTTTGCTTTCCCAGTAGCACTATCACCTTTGATAATTGTAATATTACGCTTTATTTCAAACTCATAATGCAATTTATTATTTTTTACAACTACTTTATGTTTACCTTTCATTCATTATCCCCTAAACCTACTCTCCAGCAATAGCCAAAAATTCCTGCATATTATGAACGATCTGGTTTGTATTTAACACCTTAGCTTCGAATTTTCCCTCTCCAAAGTCCATAATATGGCGAAGATTTATCGTCAAGTCTTTATTTTCCGCAATTTGCATTATCCATTTTGCACAGTTGTCACCGCACACAGAGGCATTAAACACCCGATCATTTTCATCAAATGCCATGAGCATCAATGTTTTTACTCCACCCGATAAAGCTTTAGGAGATATCGGACCTAACACAGGGCTCTCAATTAAATGTGCCCCTACTACTTTCGATTTATCTACATCAAAAATCATCTCAACAGATAACGGATTTGTAATCCATTCATCCTCATACATATTATCAAAGTATGTGGGATGATGATAAACAGCCTCTTTCATATCACCTAAATAAATGTTTAACATTTAGCACCCCATATAATCAATACAGTCTGTGAAGTCCATAATTCATCATCTTCTTTTATTATATACACAAAGAGACCGGATCACCAGTTCCAGTCTCTTTTATTTTTATTATTCTCTTGTATAAATTAATACAACTTCGCACCCGCCGGAATATGGTTATCCACCATCAGAAGATGAAGTTTCTCTTCTCCCTCTTCCTCATGAATAGCGCTAAGGA
>OGYI01000165.1_pt1 | contig 81944 bp, 63 predicted proteins | sample 1576521 | NCBI WGS metagenome assembly OGYI01 (sample SAMEA3541484, study PRJEB24748) | human gut metagenome | biome: human gut; feature: human-associated habitat; material: faeces | place: China | collected 2012
GTGTTAAGCACGCCGCCAGCGTTCATCCTGAGCCAGGATCAAACTCTCTGATAAAGTGTTTGATGTACTCAAGACAACCAACTAGCTTAGTTATCTCTCGTCATTACTGTTATAAAAAGTTCATTCATTTGAATGATGATTCGTTAAGAATTTTCGAGAATCGTATGTGTTTCACTGTTTAGTTATCAAGGTTGTTTCGCTGTCATCTCTTTGCGACAGCTTGTTTATTTTACCTCATCTCTTTTTGTTTGTCAAGAACTTTTTAAGTTTTTTTCAAAACTTTTTTGATGAAGTTTTTTATCTTTATTGACGACTTGTCTACTTTACCACAAGTAGAAAGCTTTGTCAACCACTTTTTTAATTTTTTAAATTTAAAATTTTAAAAAATCAAAAGCGGAGAAGGAGGGATTTGAACCCTCGCGCCGCGTTAACGACCTATACCCTTAGCAGGGGCACCTCTTCGGCCTCTTGAGTACTTCTCCAGTCTCCGAACTACTTAACCAATGTTAAATTGTGGAGTTGCGCATCTTTCGTAGCGCATTTGTTATTATACTTAAAAGATCACTTCTTGTCAACATCTTTTTTAAGTTTTTTATTTTTTATTTATTTTCATTCGCCCGGATAGTCTCTTCAATTCTTCTTTTTACCTCTGCGGCAATCTCAGTTGATTTCATATCTTTATATTCTTCATATTCCATGGGCTTCAGAAAATGCACTTGAACATTCAGCATTTTTGCAGAACCGGTATCAAATGCTTTATAAGAATCAATCAATGCAACCGGAACAATCGGACATTTTGCTTTCATGGCAGCCTTAAAACTTCCGCCTTTAAATTCCTGAGGATGGTTTCCATTTTTGCTTCTGGTCCCTTCTGCAAAAATAAGATAATTTCTTCCTGCTTTTACTTCTTTCGTTACATTAATGATCACCTGCATAGATTGTTTAATATCTTCCCTGTCAATCAAAAATGCCTTCATACATGAAAATACCTGCTTCAAAAACGGTACATTTCCAACTTCCTTCTTTGCAACTACTGAAAAAGGTACCGGGCAGACCTCCATTATGGCAAGCACGTCATACAATCCCTGGTGATTCGGATAAAACATAAACCCATTTTGCGAAGGTATATTTTCTACTCCATGGCCGTCTATATGAAGATTTCCTCCACGATTAGCTGCATGGTCAATTTTTTTCAACATGGCATAGCGCTGTTCCTCTGTGTATTTATCCACATGCGCAGCATACCAGTTCAGCATGATCCAATAATATGGTACGAATATAATATTCTTCAGTACCATTACAATGATTCTTTTCATTTCCAAGCTCCTTTCCTCTATGCAAAACTCCCCAGTGCGATAAAAATATTTTTCGGTTCCATATCAAATCACGATATGAAAAAGGGCCACTGCAAGATTCAATCATCCTGCAGCAGCCTCCCTTCTACTCTGCATCCAGCTTATTCGCAATTTTCTCCTCATACCCCGGGTTCTTTTTGATAAATACATTGTATGCTTTCGTATAAGTCTTATAAGAATCTGCAGTCATAAACTTGGCATAGTCATCCGCAGCCTGATTCCGCAGATCATCTGTGATCTCGGAAGGTGACATTACATAGTATTTACCATCTTTTTTCTCCGTCATATAGGTTCCTACGCATGGATACTCCTGGTCATTTTCCAATACCAGATTGTAAATAATGTACACGTAAGTATAGTCACCGTTTTCGGAAAGAATATCGCACTGTTCCACCTTTACTTTTGTTGGATTATGAGCAGCAAAATATTTCAAAGTAGCATCAATCTCATTCTTCAGAAGTTCATTGGTATCCTTTTCCTGAGAATAACACTGCTTCACCTTCTTCTCACTTCCGCTTACATAATTCTTTATGAGGGCTTCCACTACTCCCTCCGGCGATTTATGATTTACGCCGCATCCGGACATTGCCATGATAAACATCATGGCAATACCCAGGATTAAAATTCTGGTTCTTTTTTTCATACTTCACAGATTCCTTTATTCTGCATCATTTGTATCCTGTGAATCCTCTTCTTCAAAAACTTCCTCAGTCTCCTCAGTCGGCTCCTCACTGCTGCCGTTCTCCGTATTTCCCTCTGCTTTCTCGCGAACCTTGGCAAGACTTGCCACTGTTACACCCTCATCCAGATTGATCAGCTTCACTCCGGAAGTGATTCTTCCAAGAATAGAAATTCCAGCACAGGTAATACGAATAATGATTCCTTCTGTAGTGATCATCATAATCTCGTTTTCTTCATTGACAGCTTTAGCACCAATCACATTACCGGTTTTCTCGGTGATCTTGTAACACTTCACACCCTTACCTCCACGGTTCTGGCAGGTAAATTCACTCATAGCTGTACGTTTGCCCATACCATTTTCAGATACTACAAGCAGGTAATCTCCCTGAGAATTCAGCTGCATTGCCACAACCTCATCTCCAGGATCAAGATTCATACCACGAACACCCATGGAGCTTCTTCCGGTACTTCTTACATCAGTCTCCTTGAAACGGATGCACATACCGTCTTTCGTTACAAGCATAATATCTTTTGTATCGTCTGTAGCCTTAACTTCAATAAGCTCATCATCATCACGAAGTGTGATTGCCACAAGACCTGTCTTACGTACATTTGCATATTCTTCCATAGGTGTCTTCTTCACAAGACCAGCCTTAGTTGCCATAACCAGATACTTGCCTTCTTCGAATTTACGCATAGGAATAACAGATGTAATGCGCTCACCTGGCATAAGCTGCAGAAGATTGACAATTGCAGTACCTCTTGCAGTTCTTCCTGCCTCAGGGATCTCGTATGCTTTCAGTCTGTATACACGTCCTGTATTGGTAAAGAACATCAGATAATGGTGAGTAGTAGTCATAAGCAGTTCTTCAATGTAATCGTCATCGATGGTCTGCATTCCCTTGATTCCACGTCCACCTCTGTTCTGGCTGCGGAAATTATCTACAGTCATTCTCTTGATATAACCAAGTTTTGTCATAGTAATGACCGTATTTTCCCTTGGAATCAGATCTTCTGTGGAAAGATCATAGACATCATATCCGATGGCAGTTCTTCTCTCATCGCCGTATTTGTCAGCGATTGCGAGGATTTCTTCCCTTACAACACGAAGAAGGAGATTTCTGTCTGCAAGAATTGCCAGGAATTTGCGGATCTTCTCTTCTAATTCTGCATATTCTGCTTCCAGCTTCTCTCTTTCCAAACCGGTGAGAGCTCTCAGACGCATATCTACAATAGCCTGAGCCTGCACATCCGTCAGTTCAAATCTGTCCATCAATTCCTGCTTCGCAATCTGAACATTGCGGGCAGCACGAATGATTCTGATAACTTCGTCGATATTATCCAGGGCTTTCAGCAAGCCTTCCAAAATGTGGGCACGTTCCTGTGCTTTATTCAGATCATATTTGGTTCTTCTGGTAACAACGTCCTCCTGATGAGCCAGATAATGCTCCAGAAGTTCTTTCAGATTCAGTACCTTTGGTACAAGGCTGTCGCCCTGAGGTACCACGCAAAGCATAATAACGCCAAAAGTATCTTGCAGCTGGGTATGCTTGTACAGCTGATTCAGAACAACATTTGCATTGGCATCTTTACGCAGGTCAATACAAATACGCATTCCCTCACGGCTGGAATGATCATTCAGGTCAGTAATTCCATCAATCTTTTTATCACGGACAAGCTCTGCGATCTTCTCGATCAGCCGGGCTTTATTTACCAGATAGGGAAGCTCCGTAACGATAATACGTGATTTTCCATTTGGTAAGGTCTCAATATTTGATACTGCACGTACACGGATCTTTCCGCGGCCTGTGCGGTATGCCTCCTCGATTCCCCTTCTTCCGAGAATAGTAGCTCCTGTAGGGAAATCCGGACCTTTTACAACGTCAAGAAGCTCTTCAATTGTGGTTTCTCTCTGCTCCTCGATGGTATTGTCAATAATTTTTACAACAGCATTAATAACCTCACGAAGATTGTGAGGCGGAATATTGGTAGCCATACCAACAGCAATACCTGTAGTACCATTGACCAGCAGGTTCGGGAACCTGGAAGGAAGCACCTTTGGCTCTCTCTCAGTTTCATCAAAGTTTGGCTGGAAGTCTACAGTATCTTTATTAATGTCAGCAAGCATCTCCATGGAAATTTTGCTCAGGCGGGCCTCAGTGTATCGCATGGCAGCTGCGCCGTCGCCGTCCACAGAACCGAAGTTTCCATGTCCGTCAACAAGAGTATAGCGGAAAGACCAGTCCTGTGCCATATTTACAAGTGCTCCGTAAATAGAGCTGTCACCATGAGGATGATACTTACCCATGGTATCACCAACGATACGGGCACATTTACGATGTGGCTTATCCGGACCGTTGTTCAATTCGATCATAGAATACAGCACTCTACGCTGTACCGGTTTCAAACCATCTCTTACATCAGGAAGCGCTCTTGAAGCAATAACGCTCATAGCATATTCGATGTAAGATTCTTTCATGGTTTTCTCCAGATCCACATCATGGACCTGGTCAAAAATCTTGTCATCCATATTGTTCTATCTCCCCTAGATATCCAGATTCTTTACAAAGCGTGCATTCTCTTCGATAAATTCACGTCTTGGTTCTACCTTGTCACCCATAAGTGTGGTAAATACAAGGTCAATTTCGGAGGTAGCTGCCTCATCCATTGTAACGCGGAGAAGAATACGCTTCTCCGGATCCATGGTAGTCTCCCAAAGCTGCTCTGCATCCATCTCTCCCAGACCTTTGTAACGCTGGATCTTATTGTTGGAGTCTCGTCCTATCTCTGTAAGGATGGCGTTCAGCTCATCGTCATCATAAGCGTACCATACCTTCTTGTTCTTCTCGATCTTGTACAGCGGCGGCTGTGCCAGATATACATAGCCCTGCTTGATCAGTTCCGGCATAAATCTGTACAGGAATGTAAGAAGCAGTGTGGCAATGTGGGCACCGTCAACATCGGCATCAGTCATAATGATGATCTTGTGATATCTCAGTTTGGAAATATCGAAATCATCATGAATACCGGTACCAAAGGCTGTGATCATAGCCTTGATCTCTTTGTTTGCATAAATCTTGTCCAGACGGGCTTTCTCTACGTTCAGTATTTTTCCACGAAGAGGAAGGATAGCCTGTGTAGCACGGTTACGAGCTGTCTTCGCAGAGCCACCCGCGGAATCACCCTCTACGATATAGATTTCGCAATTCTCCGGATTCTTGTCCGAGCAATCGGCAAGCTTGCCTGGAAGGGACATACTGTCAAGGGCAGACTTCCTTCTGGTAAGATCTCGGGCCTTACGCGCTGCCTCTCTGGCTCTCTGGGCAAGTACAGACTTCTCTACAGTTGCCTTGGCTACAGCAGGATTCTGTTCCAGAAAAATCTCCAGCTGTTTGCTTACAACACTGTCTACAGCTCCTCTGGCCTCACTGTTGCCAAGTTTCTGCTTCGTCTGGCCTTCAAACTGCGGATTGCCAATTTTAACGCTGACAATGGCTGTCAGGCCTTCTCGGATATCATCACCGGAAAGGTTTGGCTCGCTGTCCTTGAGAAGCTTATTCTTTCTGGCGTAATCGTTAAATGTGTTTGTAATGGCATTTCTGAAACCAGTAATATGGGTACCGCCTTCAGGAGTATTAATATTGTTTACAAATCCGTAAGTATTCTCTGTATAAGAATCATTGTGCTGCATGGCAACTTCAACCGCTACACCGTCCTTCTCACCCTCGCAGTAAATGATCTCCGGATAAAGAGCTTCTTTACTTCTGTTCAGATAAGTTACAAATTCACGGATACCACCTTCATAGTGGAAAGTTTTCTCCCGTTCCATACCTTCCCGCTTGTCAGTAAGAATGATCTTCAGACCTTTGGTAAGAAAAGCCATTTCACGGAGACGCTGTTTCAGGATATCGTAATCGTATACAGTCTCCTCGAATATCTGCTTGTCCGGGAGAAAAGTAACAGTAGTTCCGGTAGAATCACCACATTCTCCAACTTCCTTAAGCGGATACATTGTCTTACCACGCTCGTAACGCTGCTCATATCTCTTTCCATCTCTGCAGATTGATACTTCAAGCCATTCAGAAAGTGCATTAACAACGGATGCACCTACTCCGTGAAGACCTCCTGATACCTTGTATCCTCCACCGCCAAACTTACCGCCGGCATGAAGAATGGTAAATACCACCTCTACAGCTGGAATGCCGGCTTTATGATTGATTCCTACCGGAATGCCTCGTCCATTGTCTACAACTGTGATGGAGTTATCAGGATTGATCGCTACATTTATTTCTGTACAGTAACCAGCCAGTGCCTCATCTACGGCATTGTCCACGATTTCGTATACAAGATGATGGAGACCACGGCTGGATGTACTTCCAATGTACATACCAGGTCTCTTACGTACGGCTTCCAGACCCTCCAGAATCTGGATTTGGTCCGCTCCGTATTCTGTATTTGTTTCGCCCATGATATTCCTCCTGTTATGATCTATTAAAAAGTTACAGGAATTTACGGCTCATTTCTGCTGCCAGATCTCATTCCTGTTTTTGCGCATAAAAATACAGATTTATTATAGCACAAAATCCCCGTTTTTGCCAGTTAAAAGCCATTTCAAGATGTAAAAAAAACGGCGTATTTTCAACGGATATCCGTCAAAAATACGCCTTATCTCCCCCTATATGTCTGCTTGTCAGGAATAACACCTGCCAGAACAGTTTCTTCTCTATTTTTGCAGCAAAAGCGCCTGGTAAATATCTCTTTTTGTCACACCTCGATCCTTTGCAACCATCTTCATTGCCTCTTTGCGTGCGATCCCCTGATTCTCATAAATCGCCATATGTTCCTCAATGGAGATGTCTCTCCAGGATTCCTGTGACTCCTGTTCCATTTCCTTTCGGCTTCTGCCCTCGATCACCAGGACACACTCTCCAAGGGGCTTCTGATCTTTGTAAAAAGCAATCAGATCTTCGATTGTTGTCCGAAATGCCGTTTCATACTTCTTGGTAAGCTCACGGCAAAGAGTCATTCTGCGGTTTCCAAGAGCCTGGTACAATTCCTGCAGGGTACCAACCAAGTGATGGGGTGCCTCATAAAGGATGATGGTGCGGGTTTCGTTTTTCAACTCTTCCAGAATGGCTTTCCTCTCTTTTTTATCCGGAGGTAAAAAGGCCTCGAATGCAAATCTGCGGGTGGAAAGTCCGGACAGGGTAAGAGCCGTGATGCATGCTGCCGGGCCTGGAAGCGAAGTTACTTCAATTCCGGCATCGTAACACATAGCAGCCAATACTTCCCCTGGATCAGAAATTCCAGGTGTTCCCGCATCTGTGATCAGAGCCACATTCAGCCCCTCCTGCATTTTCTCAATGAGGGTGTAGGCTTTCTCCACTTTGTTGTACTCATGGTAACTGGTCATTGGAGTTTTTATGTCAAAATGATTGAGAAGCTTGATACTGTTGCGGGTGTCTTCCGCAGCGATCAGATCCACTTCCTTCAGAACACGGAGCACGCGAAGCGTAATATCCTCCAGATTTCCGATTGGCGTGGCACATAGATATAATTTACCACTCATATTTTTCTCCCTTCTGCAATCATCTGTTTTTCATTTTTTATTTGCGATCTTTTTAAATCATATCGTACATTTCCAGAATGTCCTTTGTATAGACTCCCGGCTTCTCATACACGATCAGCGGTCTTTCCACAGTAATCCGGGAATTGCCGCCTTTCAGGGCTTCTATGAGCACCATATTAGGCTCCCTGTCAATGTATGGATAAACAAGCTGCATACGCTTAGGCTCCAGCTTATATTTCGTCAAAACCTGCATAATTTCTGTCAGTCTGAACGGTCTGTGTACCATGTAAAAACGTCCTCTGTCTCCAAGAAGCTTCGAAGCCTGGCTTACCACATCCTCAAGAGTACAAAGGATCTCATGTCGGGCGATTGCCTTTGGCATATGCGGATTGGTCAGTCCATGCTGCCCGATCATATAGGGCGGATTGCAGGTGACAACATGAAAAGAAGCTGCCCCGAAAATACTGACAGCCTCCTTAATATCACCTTGTCTGATACTGACCCTGTCCTCCAGGTTATTGTATTTCACACTTCTTGCTGCCATTTCAGCACACTCTTCCTGGATTTCCAGACCTGTGAAATGCTCTCCCACAGTCTTGGAAGCAAGGAGTACCGGAATAATACCAGTTCCCGTTCCCATATCGAGAACCTTCTCTCCCTTCTTCACTCTGGCAAACCCAGATAAAAGAACAGCGTCCATACCGAAGCAGAATTTCCGGGGATCCTGAATGATATAATAGCCATTCTGCAGATCATCTACCCGCTCATTCTCCTTCACAAGATCATTAATCATCTAATTTGGAATCTCCCTTTTTATCTTCAAGATCCTTCAGTTCCTTTAATTCCTGTTCAGAGACTTTTACTTTCTTTTTTCTGGAACGGAATTTCAGTTCGCCTACTGGGAATTCCTGAATTTCTTTCTCATCACCAATTTCTACTACTACCTTTACAAGCTGGCGGAGTACATTTACACTCTGTACATTGCCCTGAATTCCGTCTGGAGTAGTTACCGTATCTCCGATTCCCGGAAGTCTGCGATTCAGCTCCTCATAGGTCTCCTGCTCATTCTTCAGACAGCACATCAGTCTTCCGCATACACCTGAAATCTTCGTCTGGTTCAGAGAGAGATTCTGTTCCTTGGCCATTCGGATGGATACAGGTGCAAACTCGGAAAGATAAGTATGACAGCAGAGACATCTGCCGCAGATACCGATTCCTCCAAGAATTTTTGTTTCATCTCTTACACCAATCTGGCGAAGTTCAATTCTTGTCTTAAAAATAGATGCAAGATCCTTTACCAGCTGGCGAAAATCAATTCTGCCGTCTGCTGTAAAGTAAAACAACACTTTATTGTTATCAAAAGTATACTCTGCGTCAATCAGCTTCATCTCAAGTCCATGCTCGCGAATCTTCTTCTGGCAGATCTTGAAAGCGTCCCTCTCACGCTCCCTGTTATACTTCTCTCTTTCATCATCGTCTTTGGTAGCCACACGAAGCACTTCCTTCAAAGGATGTACCACCTGGTCATCCACCACATCCTTAGGTGCAAGCACCACCTTTCCATACTCAACACCGCGGGCAGTCTCCACAATTACATGATCGCCCGGTTTCACTTTATAGTTCTTCGGATTGAAGTAATAGATCTTACCTACATTCCGAAATCTTACGCCTACTACTTTTGCCATTCTATTTCTCCCTGATTGTAAGGAACAGAAGCTCAAGAGCAAGTTCTGTATTTACATTGGCACGAAGACGTACTTTTGTTTTCTCCAGTGCATCCAGAATCTTCTCCAGGTTCTCATAGGAACGCTGGCTTGCCTGTTCCCTTATATAATTTATTTCCTGCTTAAATACAAGATTATCAACTTCCCGTGTAGCCTTAAACATCAGTACATCACGGAACCAGAACTGGAAAAGATCCAGATAGTCACTGATGTTCTGCTTGTCATTGGAAAGCTCCTTGATTGCTTCTGTAAGCTCATATACTTCCATTCCGTCTGCATTCTTCAGGATGCGGAGTGCATTCTGGGTCATATCTGCAAACTCCTGGGAAGTAGCTACCTGTTTCGCTCTGCCAATACTGCCATGAGCATAGGAAGCATCGATCTCAGCCTGATAATCCGGTATATGGAGATGCTCCATCAGGTACTTCTTTACCAGACCGTCATCTACAACCTTCAGATCCAGACGTACACATCTGGAACGAATGGTCGGCAGCAGAGCATCAATATTGCTTGTGAGAAGCATGATAACTGCATATTCCGGCGGCTCTTCAATGGTCTTCAGAAGAGCATTCTGTGCCTGGGGATTCATCAGCTCTGCATTTGCCACAATATAAATCTTGTATGGGCTGCAGTATGGCTTAATATCCACATCATTGATAATCTGTTCCCTGATTTCGTCAATTGTAATCACATTTGGCTTCTCATGGGTCACCATAATGATATCCGGGTGATTCTTACCGATTGCCTTCTTGCAGGAATCACAATGTCCGCAAGGCTCCGTACCGCCCTCTTCACACTGCAATGTCATCGCATAGGTTCCTGCCAGCAATTTCTTTCCAGAACCAGGGTCACCTGTAAAAATATACGAATGGGACACTTTCTCTGTCTGTATGGCATTCTTCAAATGTCTGATTATCTCTTCATGTCCTATAATGTCGTTAAACCCTAACATCGGAATCACCTCACCCTATCATTTTCGCTATTGTCAAAGGCTGCGGTCAGCAACCCTGCATAGCTTATTTTGTACAAATACGCTCTAAATGTATTTACCCTTTAATTCTATCATGTACGACAAAATCATGCTATAGTTTTTTGTGAATTTATTCACTTATCAATCAAAAATGTTACTGCTCACTCCGTTCACAGTCACACGCTTCGCGATGCACATTATGCCTGTCTGATATATTCAGCAATTTCTTCTACACATTCCTCCAGATCAACATTCTGGAATTTTCTCGTAATCCCGGCAGCAGCAATTTTTTCTTCGGAAAAATCCTCCTGATCTGCAAGAAATCTTCTGCACATTTCCTCATAGCGGGGTATCTCCTGACCACGCTCTCTTTTCAATGCTCTTGCAAGACGCTCTCCGTCCTCCACTTCGATATAAACAGGACAAACATTCTCTTTTCCATAGTATTCTCTCATTTTCACATAAGATTCAAGTGTACCGATTCCCAGATAGTCAGCATTTTCCAAATCCACCTGACCGTCATCTGCTGTAAAATAGTTCCAGATTCCATGTACTGTATGATAAGCTCTGGCCTCGATCAGATTTCCGCTGCTTCGAAATTCTTCCAGCTTTTTATCATCCACGAAATAGTACTGTTTACCATTCTCTTCCTCTGCACGGATTGGGCGGGTAGTATAAAGAACCAGCTTCTTAAGTCCCAATCCCTCATGTGCTGCCAGCCTGGCATATATATGATCCTTACCAGATGCGCTTTTTCCCATAATGTAAAATATTTTTCCCATAATGTATCAGGCAGGGGTTACACCTCTGCCTGCTCCTTTACTACGCTTATTGTTTCGTTATTTTCTCCGCAAAGACCGTGAAGATTCAGTCCCTGTTCCATATATCTTCTCACATTCCTTGTAAAAAGTCCAGTAATCTGTTCGCCTGGAACAATAATGGGAATCCCCGGCGGATAAAGATATACAAATTCTGCGGCAATTTTCCCTGCACTTTCTTCCAGAAGACAAAGCTGGGATGGGGCATCCATTGCCCTGGAAATGGACATAAGCTGCTTCATAGGACCACACTTGCAGGCATATTTTTCATTTCGCAAGCCATCGCTGCGGGTATCCTTTTTTTCACATCTTTCACAATCTTCAGAATTACATTTAACACACTTCTGCCTTTCCACTTCCGGTACATAATCTGAATTTCCAACAGCTATTTTCTCTGTTATATTCCTGCTCTTCTCTGCCAGTTCAGCTTCCTGTCTGTCGATTTCTTCTATAGCTTTGCAAAGTCTCCGGAATCCTTCCCTGGTGTCTCCAACTGCTGCCAGCGCAAGCACATAATTCTCTGTAGTCATCTCAACTTCCAAATGATATTTTCTTCGAAGGATTCCCGCAAGTTCCGGACCATTTAAACTGCTGTGCAATGTGGACAGAATCAGCTTAGAGCGGTCATAATCAAATATTTCTGTTGTGCCCTGTTCGTCCTTTTCTTCCCCAGTCTCTTCCGGTGTCTGTAACAGACGTATATACCTGCGCTGACCAAGCTGTCTGCGGGCGGCTTCCAGATTTTCCGTAAATTCATCAAATAATCGTCCGCTGTCTTTTTCCAGCTTCGCTACACAGGCATCCAGACTGGACATAAGTATATAAGACGGACTGCTGGTCTCATAAATTCCAAGAAATCTGCGGATCAGCTTCTCACTTACACGTTCACTGCACAGATGAAGCACTGCAGTCTGGGTCATGGCCGGCAATGTTTTGTGAAAGCTCTGGATCACCACATCTGCTCCCAGATCTGCTGCTGAAACAGGAAAATAGTCAGAGAATCTGAAATGAGCACCGTGGGCTTCATCCACGATCAGCGGAATTCCATGTTTGTGGGCAGCCTCCGCAATCTGGCGCACATCTGAAACCACGCCATCATAAGTAGGCGATGTAATAAGGACTGCTTCAATTTTCGGATTTTCCTCAAGATATCTTTCCACACGGGATACGGAAATTGAACCATTTATCCCCAAATCGTTGTCAGATTGTGGATAAATATATGTGGGAACCAGTTCCCGAAGGTAAATTGCGTGGTAAACAGCCTTGTGACAGTTTCTGGCCACCAGAATCTGTCCACCCTTTTTCACAGATGCGGAAATGGCAGTAAGAATTCCTGCCGTACTTCCGTTGACACTGAAAAAACTTTTCCTGGTGCCGTACATTCTGGATAAAGCATTCTGCGCTTCAAGTAAAATTCCCTCAGAATGATGCAGATCGTCGAATCCGTCTATTTCTGTAATATCACGTTCAATAGGAAAATCCCCCTCTATGCACGCCTTATTCCGCTTGTGACCAGGCATATGGAAAGGATAAAAGTCGGATTTGCCGTAGTTCTCCAATTCTTTATATAGTCTTCTCATTTTACCTCTCAATTTTCTCAGAAATTATCACACTTTAAATCTGTATCCCACGCCCCAGATGGTCTCGATATACTGCGGCTTGGCATTATTATACTCAATTTTCTCACGGATTTTCTTGATATGAACCGTAACTGTGGCAATATCACCTACCGATTCCATATCCCAGATTTCCCTGAAAAGCTCTTCCTTTGTAAAAACTCTGTTTGGATTCTGGGCCAGGAATGTGAGCAGATCAAATTCCTTGGTGGTAAAAGTTTTCTCCTCGCCATTTACCCAGACGCGGCGGGCAGTCTTGTCGATCTTGATTCCACGAATCTCAATAATGTCGTTCTTCTGCGTGGTGGAACCGATCAGACGGTTATAGCGATCCATATGTGCCTTTACTCTGGCAACAAGCTCGCTTGGGCTAAATGGCTTGGTCATGTAATCGTCAGCCCCAAGTCCAAGACCGCGGATCTTGTCAATATCATCTTTCTTCGCGGAAACCATAATGATCGGAGTATTCTTAGCTTCTCTTACCTGGCGGCAGATTTCAAACCCGTCTATCTCCGGCAGCATCAGATCCAGAATAATCAGGTCAAAATCTTCTTTCAGTGCCATATTAAGCCCCAGATCGCCTCTGTTGCAGATTATAACTTCAAATCCTGAGAGCTCCAGATAGTCTTTCTCAAGCTCTGCAATTGCTTCTTCATCTTCAATGATCAGAATTCTGCTCATTTCATTGGTACCTCCTGGTATTTTCTAAGTACAAAATACATGATCGTGCCGATTCCAAGACGGCTTGTGGCCCATACCTTTCCCCCATGGTCCTCCAGAATTTTCTTTACAATGGAAAGACCGATTCCGCTTCCGCCTTTGGAAGAATTTCGTGAAACATCTGTACGGTAAAAACGGTCGAAAATATAAGGCAGATCCTTCGGGCCAATACCTTTTCCATTGTCCTCAATCTCAATCTGGATAAAATCACCCACATCCTTGATTCGGATCTGAATGATTCCTTTAGGCTTGTCCATATATTTGATAGCGTTGCTGATAATGTTATGGATAACACGGCGGATCTGCTCCCCATCGGCAATTACCATAACGTCTTTTTCCACGTAGTTGGCATAAACCAGCTCAATTCCCCTGGTCTCAAGTTCCAGACCAACTTCTTCTGAACAATCTTCAAAATAATCTTCCACATTTAGTTTGCTGAAAGTATAAGGAATGCGGTTGGTATCGATTTTGGAATAAAAAGTCAGCTCGTTGATCAGATGATCCATCTCATTTGTCTTGTTGTAGATGGTGCGGACATAGCGATCCATTTTCTCAGGGGTGTCTGCCACTCCATCCATGATTCCCTCTACATATCCTTTCACTGCTGTGATCGGAGTTTTCAGATCATGGGAAATGTTGCTGATCAGCTCTCTGTTCTCTTTTTCTATAAGGCTTTTTTCTTCTGTAGATTCTTTCAGACGGCGGCGCATTTCCTCGAAATCCTGACAGAGCTCAGAAAATTCGTCTTTTCCTTCTACATCCAGAACGAAATCCAGGTTGCCCTCTTTTATATTCTGCGTCGCTTTTTTTAATTTAACCAATGGAACGGCAATGCTGCGATATACCCAAAGACCAACTACCAAAGCAACGGAGATCAGGATTACAAACGCACTGATAAACAAATCCTTGGCCATTACATGTACCCTGCCCTGACTGTCGGCTGAGTCTGTTATGGAAATATCATATACTGTTCCATCGCTCTCAGTCACTGCCTGTGCTTTCTGCGCCTGTGACTGGCTGAATCCATACAAAGTGGCGGCAAACAGAAGCAGAGGCATAAGAATGATCATGGTGAATCCCAGAATGATTCTTGTTTTTAGCTTCATAACAGTTCTATCCTTTTTCTTCTTTTTACGGAAATTTTCAACAGCTTCCCTGTCGTATGAAGCTGCTTCACCGGATTTATATAGATTATAACATAAAGCTCTGATTTCATCTCTTAATTTTCTATAAAAAATAGCTCTATAATATTCAGTTTTTCAACATAAAAAACCTGGAAAAGACTTCTTCTGCTATATACCAGTCTCTTCCAGGCTCTAACTTTAATATGGAATTTTCAAGCAGGCTTCAATACAAGCCATTTTCTTTTACCCAAATTTTACGCAAGATATTTCTTCAGATCATCAACCTTGTCCAGATGCTCCCACGGAAGATCTACATCTGTACGGCCGAAATGTCCGTATGCAGAAGTCTGTTTGTAGATCGGGCGGCGGAGATCAAGCATTTTGATGATTCCAGCCGGACGAAGGTCAAAGTTCTCACGGATGATCTCTACCAGTTTCGCATCAGATACTTTACCTGTGCCAAATGTTTCTACATGAATAGAAGTCGGATGTGCAACACCAATTGCATAGGAAAGCTGGATCTCGCACTTGTCAGCAAGACCTGCTGCAACAATGTTCTTTGCAACATAACGTGCTGCATAAGCTGCAGAACGGTCAACCTTTGTGCAGTCTTTTCCGGAGAAGGCACCGCCGCCGTGACGTCCTGTTCCGCCATAAGTATCAACAATGATCTTACGTCCTGTAAGACCGCTGTCGCCGTTTGGTCCACCAATAACGAAACGTCCGGTCGGGTTGATAAAGTATTTCGTATCCTCATCTACCATGTCTGCCGGGATGATCTCATCAAATACATATTTCTTGATGTCCGCATGGATCTGCTCCTGTGTAACATCCGGGTCATGCTGAGTGGAGCAAACTACTGCATCAATACGGCTTGGTTTTCCATTCTTATCATACTCAACTGTTACCTGAGTTTTTCCATCTGGTCTTAAATATTTCAGAGTGCCATCTTTACGGACTTTTGTCAGCTGACGGGAAAGTTTGTGTGCCATGTTGATTGCGTATGGCATGTATTCTTCTGTCTCGTTGGAAGCATAACCAAACTGGATTCCCTGGTCACCAGCTCCAATAGAGTCAAGCTCGTCCTCATCCATCTGATTCTCTTTCTGCTCAAGTGCTTTATCAACACCCATTGCAATATCAGCAGACTGTTTATCAAGTGCTGTGATTACCGCACATGTATCAGCATCGAATCCGAATTTTCCACGAGTATAACCAATCTCGCGGATTGTCTCTCTTACGATTGACTGGATATCGATATTTGCCTTGGAAGTGATCTCACCCATAACCAGAACAAGACCTGTTGTAGTTGCAGTCTCGCAGGCTACACGGCTCATCGGATCCTGTGCGATCAGAGCATCCAGGATGGCATCAGAAATGGCATCACAGATTTTATCCGGATGACCTTCAGTTACAGATTCGGAAGTAAATAAGATTTTTTCTTTGTTTTCCATTCTTTTGTTTTTCCCTTTCTTCGATGGAGCGAAAATTTCCAAAACAGCTAATATCTATCGCTGCATTGTATGTTTTCCGCGAAAAAAAGAACAGCCCGGACAAGCGGACTGTCTTATAAATGACTTTTTATATAAACAATCCTCTTATTGTTCGATCACTCGCTCAGGTTGGCACCTTCCTCTCTTTCGAGGGGTTGCCGTGGCTTCATAGATCCTATGTATCTCCACCACTCTGAATAAAAGGCTATTCTTCAGTTTTCCTGTTGCAAGCAATACAATATACTGATTGCTTATAATTGTCAATAGACATTTAACGTCTTATGACTATTTTTCACCAGATTAAATCTGATACTCAACAGATCAAGGCTGTCAGGCTGCGATCTGAAATTAACAATTCACCCTACACGCAGGCGGAATTTCTGGATATCCTTCTCACTGGAAACTCTCTCGATCTCTGCGCCAAGGCTGCGAAGCTTCTCTTCGAAGTTCTCATAGCCACGCTGGATGTAAACAATATCATCCACAATGGTGATTCCCTCTGCTGCCAGTCCTGCAATAACAAGAGCTGCCCCAGCACGAAGATCCGGTGCACTTACTCTTGCACCAGTAAGCTTATTCACGCCATCAATAATTGCGGAATTGCCTTCAACCTTAATACAGGCTCCCATTCTGGAAAGCTCATCGGCATATTTGAAGCGATTCTCAAAAATACTCTCAGTTACGATGCTGGTTCCCTCTGCAAGTGCAAGGGTAACCGCAATCTGCGGCTGCATATCAGTCGGATATCCCGGATATGGAAGGGTCTTCACATGAGTGCGATGAAGTCTGCCCACTGCACGTACACGTACGGCATCATCAAACTCCTGAACTTCACATCCGATTTCCTCAAGCTTAGCTGTAGTAGCTTCGAGATGCTTTGGAATTACATTCTTAACTGTGACATCCCCACCGGTAGCTGCTGCAGCGAACATAAAGGTTCCTGCCTCGATCTGGTCCGGAATGATGGAATACTCTGTGCGGTGAAGCTTCTCAACACCCTTGATACGGATCACATCTGTACCAGCACCTTTGATATTGGCTCCCATGCTGTTCAGGAAGTTGGCAACATCTACTACATGTGGCTCTCTGGCAGCATTCTCAATAATCGTACGTCCTGGTGCAAGAGATGCTGCCATCATAATATTGATGGTTGCTCCTACAGAAACTACATCCAGGAAAATATGGCTTCCATGAAGATTAGATGCCTCGGCAACAATGGCTCCATGAAGAATATCAACTTTCGCACCAAGGGCTCTGAAACCTTTCAGATGCTGGTCAATCGGACGGCTTCCGATATTGCAGCCACCTGGAAGAGGAACTTCTGCTCTTTTATATTTGCCAAGTAATGCACCAAGAAGATAGTAAGATGCACGGATCTTCTTAATATACTCATAATCTACACTTACATCACCAATGGTAGAACCATTGATCTTAACAGTTGATTTATTGATTCTGTCAACCTGTGCTCCGATGCCAGCTATTGCCTCCAGTAAAACGTTAATGTCTCTGACGTCAGGCAGATTCTCGATGAGAATTGTCTCATCCGTCATAATGGCTGCTGATAAAATAGCCAGCGCTGCATTCTTTGCACCTGCTATCTCTACTTCACCAACAAGCGGATTTCCACCTTTAATCACATACTGTTCCATAATACACCTCTATTATTCTTACTCCGCGAGCCAAAAAGGCTATTGTCAATTTCTCTCCAATAACCTGACAGCCCTCCTCTGATTCACAGTTACTTTTCACTTCGTTCATCGTAACACATTCCGCGAATAGTAACGATCTACAGTTACTTAATAACCCCTGTCTGTAGTGTTTCCAAAAGTGCCTGCAGACTTGCTTCCAAATCTTTCCCTTCTTCATCTACCACAATGTCTGCATATTTCTCGTATAAGGGAACTCGCTCCTCATATAAACTCTTCAAGGTCTGTCCTTCTTTCAGAAGAACTCCCCGCTTCTTAAGATTTCCAAGCCGTTTCTCAAGAGACTCCAGAGAAAGGCTGAGGTAAACTACCTTCCCAATTGATTTCAAGTGTTCCATGGCTTCACTGCAATATACCACACTTCCCCCAGTAGCAATTACAGTATTCTCTGTATCAATCGACGCATTTACGCGATTCTCAATGGTCTTGAAACCTTCTTCTCCTTCTTCATCAATGATCTGATAAAGACGTCTTTTTTCTTCTTTTTGTATTAAAAGGTCTGAATCTAAAAATTCGTATCCAAGTATTTTCGCAAGAACAACGCCCAGTGTGCTTTTACCTGCACCGGGCATTCCAATTAATGTTATATTATTCATTTTCATTCGATACTCCTTTAAATAATAACACATAAGAGCCATTATTGCAATCACATTAAAAAATTGTTACTGAGTTCGGTTTTTTAATGGGTGATTTTTAAGTTTCTGATTATGCTTTTTTCCTTTTTTTACGCTATATCCAAAGGTGCCCAACTTCTTTCCAAGCCCAAGATATTCCCCATGGGAATACACCATCAGTTTTGACTGATTCAGCTGAAATTTATTATTTTTATCCATATAGGCTTCGTCCGCATGCACTGCAACTACTTCCGCAAGGAACATGTGATGAGAACCAAGCTTCTCAATTTTCTTAACTTTACATTCAATATTTACAGGAGCTTCACCGATCATTGGTGCCTTCACTTGATCCGCCTTTTCTTTGGTAAGATGAAGCTCCTGAAATTTATCAACCTCTCTGCCGGACCGCACGCCACAATAATCGGTGGCGTATGCAAGCTCTTCTGTGGTAAGGTTCAGAACAAATTCCTTTGTCTTGCAGATCATATCGTAAGAAAATCTGGTGGGACGAACGGAGATGCTTACCATTGGCGGGTTGGTACACACGGTGCCAGCCCACGCTACTGTTATTATATTATCATTACCCTCGCCATCTGTAACGCTGACCATCACAGCAGGAAGCGGGTAAAGCATATTGCCTGGTTTCCAGGTCTGTTTTGCCATATTTTTGCTCCTCTTTTATGTGAAAATTTCCCGTGCAAAGAACCTTCTGCGTTACTTTTCACTTTGTGAGCAGTAGCTTTTAACAGCCTCTTTGCCGGGAAAATCTTTATCATCAGTTAAAGTCATTTGCCATGATCTGTGCGGCTTCCATCATAGCCGGGATCATCTGTTTCTTACGGGAAACCACGCCTTTCAGGTGGAAGCACTTATCTTCCGGTTCCTGCTGAAATGCGATTTTTCCCATTTCCTCGCTGCCCTCGCCGTAATAAATTACATCTGAGGACTCGTCCATAATATTGGTTAACATAAAGTAAACACGGGTAATTCCATGGCGTCCGCACTCGCTTACCATAAATGGTTTCAGGCGAACTTTGATCTCCTGAAGTTCTTCCTCGTCCATGGAACTGATCTGTCCAACACCAAAAGCCACATTTCCTTCTGCAATAAATTTCTTGTAATCCTGATAGAAAATTTCTTCAGGTGCTTTATCTTTCAGATTGCTTCCAGCCTTAAACATTTCTCTTGCGAAATCTTCAATCTTAATGTCCGCGATCAGTGCAAGCGCACTTGCTGCGATCTTGTCCTGCTGGGTGCAGGTTGGGGAACGGAACATTAAGGTATCGGAAATAATGGCTGCACAGAGAAGTCCTGCAATCTTAGGCGGAATCTCCAGTCGCTGCTCGTCATAAATCCGGTAAAGGATTGTCGCAGTACATCCAACTGGCTCATTTCTGAAATTAATCGGCTTCATAGTTTCCAGAGAACCAAGCTTATGATGATCAATGATCTCCAGAATCTCTGCTTTCTCAATATTATCAACAGCCTGGTCTTTCTCATTATGATCTACCAAAATTACCTGTTTCTTGTGCATGTCAAGGAAATTTCGTCTGGAAATGGTTCCCACACATTTTCCCCGCTTATTGATAACAGGGAATGCACGATGGCGGTGCTTAATCATAACATCCTGGATATCATCTGTGAAATCTTCAGTATTAAAAGTTACCAGATTATCTTTTTTCATCACATAATTTACCGGAATACTCTGGTTGATCATGCGGGCAATTGTGTAGGTATCATATGGAGAAGAGATAATGATGATCTGTCTCTCCTGAGCTTTCTTTATTACCGTCTCACTTACCTGAATACTCATTCCTACAATAATGCAGCTTACATTCAGCTCTATTGCCTTTAACTGATCTTCCTCACGGTTTCCAAGAATAACCATATCATTTTCTTCGATATAGTTCTTCATCACCTCCGGATCAGCAGTTCCAATAAGGATTTTCCCTTTGGTAAAATAGCCGTGACCGTTTCCTTCTACGATTTCACCGTCAAGAGTATCCCTGATCTTGTTATACTGAGTTCTGGCATTTGAAAGAAGATAGCTGTCCTTGGTATCCATGTAAACATCAGCAATATCGCCGATTGTTACAATTCCCTCCAGCTCATCCTCGCTGTTACAGATGGGAAGGGTCACAATGCCTTTATTCTGCATCATATCCCAGGCATTTTTCAGGGACATGGTACGGTCTGCATCCGGTTTTGGACGGATATCCATATCTTTTACCTGCGTTCCGATATTTCCCAGATAAGCCGGTGGCTGTACGCCAAAACGATTCAGTACATACTGGGTCTCTTCATTGATCTGACCGGCACGTCTTGGAATATAACGCTTGGTCTGGGTGGTTCTGTTTTTGATATCTGCGTAAGCAATTGCCGAACAAATAGAATCCGTATCCGGATTCTTATGTCCCATTACAAATACTTTCTGATTCTTCATTCACATTCTTCCTTCCAAAATTCAGCTGACCTCTGCACACTTTTCATCTGTAAATAGAGTTTTTTATTTCGGGTCTACTTTTCAAACACGCTCTACAGAAGATTTTCATTTTGGGCGATTGTCTTAATCGTCCAAATCTGCACTTTATATTAATTCAGTTTAATATTTGCAAATAAAGCTCCCAGAGATGTGGTTGCCTCTTCTCCGGACTGTGGGATTTCTATTTTCTCTTCTTCCACTTCTTTTGCCATCATATCAGTTGCTTCTTTGATACTCAGGCTCAGTTTTCCATCTTTCACTGCAGTTACTTTTACTTTCACCTTATCTCCAACTGTAAGAACTTCGGATGGTTTACGGATTCTCTTTTCGCAAATCTGGGAAATATGTACCAGTCCGGATACGCCGTTTCCAAGATCTACAAATGCGCCGTATGGCTGAAGGCTCTCTACAGTTCCTTCTGTTACAAAGCCTGGCTGGATATTGGAAATTTTATTCTTTCTTTCCTCTTCTGCTTTTTCCCTTAAAATTTCTTTCGCAGAAAGGATCAGTTTTTTGTCCTCTTTATTGACATCGATTACCTGAACCTGGATGTGCCTGTTCAGATATTCGTTGGTGTCTTCTACGTAATTCAAGGCCAGCTTGGAGGCCGGGATAAAGCCGCGCACACCTTCTACATAAGCAACTGCACCGCCGTTTACTACACCTTTTACCACTACATCAAGAACCTCTCCGGAAGCTTTCAGCTCTTTTAATTTGTCCCACGCCAGGACATCAGTAGCCTCAACTTTGGATAAAAGGATGTTGCCGTTTCCATCATCTTTTCTTATGACTGTGGCGGAAACTTCATCTCCAGGGTGTACTTCTTCTTTAACGTTAAAGCCCGGCTCTCTGCTGTAATCTTCTACCGGGATAATACCTTCTGCATAATATTTTAAATCTACAATAATTTCTTTATCATCTACACTCACAACTGTTCCTGTGAGAATGTCGCCTTCTTCAATTTTCTTAAAAGAAGCTTCAAGTTCTGCTTCGTAATCTTTCATTGTCTCTGCCATGACCTAGACTCCTTTGCCCCTGTTTTTGCTTCATTATAGCACACCGCTTATTCGTTGCAAATAAATTTTGGAATGTACATTCGAAAAAACACCGCTCTTTAAGCGTCAGAGTGTAATATCTGGCGTTTAAAGAGCGGCATATTCAGACAAATTTTCCCAAAAATTGTGACGCACATCTTGCAAAAAACCTTTTTCAAACACGCTCCAGAGCGTGCAGATTGCAGGAATACTTTTTCAAATACGCTCTAAAACGAGGAGTGCCCCGGCAGTAGCTGCCGGGGCGATTATTATGAAAAAATTTTATGTGTAATGGTGTCATTACAACGTCTTCTGTGTATGTTCTTTCGAACTGATTATATAGTATCAGATACTTATGAACAAAATACATGCAAATTGTAAACGAATAATGAACATTTGTTTTATTTGCACAATTTCTTCTTTCATTTTCCTCTTTTTTTATAAATTTACCACATTTGCATCTTTACTTTAATTTGGTAAAGTTATACATTTTGCACATTTTACATTTCTCATTCGAATAATCCTTTTACAAATTCGATTAACTTCGACACAAGACCTTTGGCATCATCCTTTGTAACTCCCATATCCTGCAGCTTACTGTATACAGAATTTACATCACTTCTAAGAGCATCTTCGTCAATTTTTGCATCCAGAACCTTGCGTACTACAGAAACAAGGGAATCTACCTCTGAATCAGAAAGAGATACCCCAAAATGGTCTGCTGCCTGAGTTACAGCACTTCGTACCTGGTCATCTGTGATGTTCTGCTGGTCTACAAGATCCTTGGCATACATAATAATGTCTACTGCTTTTCCAGGGTCAGAAGCAAGAAAATCAATTCCACTGTCCAGAAGACTTTCTACTACTTCTGTATCACTGGATGCCATAACCGGCATCGGCATGGAACATGCAAGGACTCCTGCAAGAATAAGTGCTGCTGATTTTTTCATTTTTATCATGATAATTACCTCCTGATTGAATGTTGCTGTTCAAGACTTGCCCAGTAACGATTAAATGTCATCTGTTCAAATCTCTCCAGTAACAATTAAATAGCTGCTGTTCATGGTCTGACCAGCAATAGTTAATATTCTGTTCACAAACTGTTGGAATCTGGTCATATTTATGATCTGATTTCCTCATATCAAGTAATTTTCTTCTGAAATTTAATCAATACCGGAAATAAATCTTCCTCCAGATTCCAGCCCATTATACTACACCTTTTCCTTTTATTTGTAAAATGTATCTAAAAACTTTATAATCTTTTTATAACTAATCTCCAAAAACAGCCCATTTTTCCAGGCAGTTACAAATCTTTTTAAATTCGTTCACTATTTTTTCATAAGATAAACACGATTCTTTCAAACATTCCCGATATACTAACATCATAAAAATAATAACAGCCAACATTATTTTTATAAAATTTCTTTTTCATATGTCAGTCACCCAAAAGTGATTGACTCTCCTTCCTTTTAAAAAATATATTTGAGACAAAATAAAAATCACCCGTCTAGCCACCGGGTGATTTTTATTGTATAAGATTTATGCAGTAAATCATTTCCGAACATGTGAAGGATCACGGGAGCCGCAACGCTGCGAAGCAATCCGAAGATATCAAGAACGGGGCTTACGCCCCGTTCTTGATATCTATCTCAATTTATTAAATGCGTTTGCAAGATCAGCAAATTCTGCTAAAGTAAGCGCTTCGCCTCTCACATTTACCGGAATTCCGGTCTCTGCCATAGCTTTCTCAATTTCCTCTTTTGAAAAATCAAGCTCCTGGGAGTTCTTCAGTCCATTTACCAATGTTTTTCTTCTCTGATTAAAAGATGCCCGAATCAGCCTGAACATCAGCTTCTCATTGTCCACCTGCACTGGCGGCTCTTCATATCTCACAAGCTGGATAACAGCACTTCCCACCTTCGGTCTTGGCATAAAACAGTTCGGCGGAACATTCGCAATGATCTGCGGTCTGGCATAATACTGAACAGCCAGAGACAAAGCACCGTAATCCTTTGTTCCAGGACCAACCTGCATTCTGTCTGCCACTTCCTTCTGTACCATAATGGTGATGGAAGAAATGGGAACATGGTTTTCAAAAAGTCCCATGATGATTGGTGTGGTAATATAATAAGGCAGATTGGCAACCACCTTGATAGGCTTGCCCCCATTTTTCTCCTGTGCCAGCGCCGCAATATCAACTTTCAGGATATCCTCGTTGATCACAGTCACATTATCCCAGTCTTTCAAAGTATCATTTTCCAGAATCGGGATCAATGTCTTATCAATCTCTACAGCCACCACTTCTCTGGCTGCCTCAGCCAGATACTGGGTCATGGTTCCAATACCCGGTCCGATTTCCAGAACAAAATCATCCTTGGTGATCTTGGAAGCCTCGATTATTTTTTCCAGAACATGGGTATCGATAAGAAAATTCTGACCAAACCTTTTCTGGAAAGCAAAATTATACTTTTGAAGAACTTCAATGGTATATTTCGGATTTCCTAAATAAGGTCTGGTCATATTAATTTCCTCTTTCTTTTAAATTATTTAATCATTATCTGCAAATCACACAATCTGGGCAGCTGTCTGCAATTCCCCTATTACTTATTTTGCAAAATCTTTCTCATAAAGAACCGTAAATCCATCACGGTCTACTCTCTTTTTCTTATTAAACTTCAGAAGTCCGCCCTGGGATTTCGCCATTGCTGCGTCAAGCATTTCCTTAACTGCGCCAATGTTCATAGGCTGGTCTTCTTTCTGGTTCACACCGATCAGATTATACAATGCAAGCATTCCCATCTGGTCGATCTTGTAACCATTTTCCTTGGTGTAAACTCTTGCAAAGTTTACAAGTTCATCATTGGTAAATACCGGAATGTTGATCATGGATGTAAACTTCTTGGCGAATTTCGGGAATCTTGCAAGCAGCTTACGCATTCCGATCTTCTCATCCTCAATGATCACAGTAAGTCCGTCTGTGCGGAACTCCATAGCCTTATCCAGAATATCTACTGTTTCCTGTGTCAGCTGGTTAGCATTCTCAATGACAAGGAAACCACCGCTAAGCTTGCCGATCACTTTCGTAATATCCATCTCGTTCAGCTGGTCGGCAAATACATAAGCCACCTTGGAAGCCGGCAGATTCAGCTCTTTACAGATTGCCGGAATCAAGCTTGCGATCAGTCTTGTCTTACCAGTTTCTTTCCCACCCATGACGATCACGTTTCCAGTCTTGGAGGTCTTATCAGCAGCCGCCATCTGCACATCGCAAAGTGCACTGATCAGCTGTTCCCGCATTCCCGGAACCTTTACAAAATATGTAAACAGCTTCTTCTCATCATCGGTGAGTGATTTCTCTCTTGGCACAATGTCAGATGGATTTCTCTTATCCTTTGGCTGAATAGAATCGATAAACTGTTCCAGTTCCTCTTCCTCGGAAAGAGATTCAGAAGACTCTTCTTCCTCTTCATCCTCATCAAAATCAAAGTTTTCGTCCTCAGAATCTTCCGGTTCTTCCTCTGCATCTTCCGTTTCAACCACATCATCTGCAGCTGGAGGCATATCCTCATCCTCTTCTTCGCCAATGCTCTCTCTGAGAAGTTTGGCAATAAATTCATCCTCAGACATGGAATCATCAGAAGGCTCTTCTTTCTCCTTATGTCCTGCCGGACCATTCATAAACTCATCCTCAGCAGCCTGAAGATCCTCTTCGGAAAGGAATTCCTCTTCCTCAAGTTCTACAACCGGCTTTTTCTGCTCTGGTTCTGGCTCGATTTCTTCCTCATCCTCAGTGATAACTTCCTCTTCTTCCGGAATCTTCTCTACTTTTTCTTCTTTTACAGCTTTCTGAGGTTGCGTAGATATTTCTTTGGCGACTTCTACAATTTCTTTATTTTCTTCTTGAACTTTCTCTTCATCTACCTTCTCATCCGGAATTTCAATTCCCTGTGCAGAAGCAGCAGCAAGAATCGTATCCTCCAGATTGAAATTTGAAAAATCAAATGCAGGTTTCTCATCTTTCATTTTTTCCGCAGCATCAGCCTCATCACTGAAAAGGTTATTCTGTACAGGTGCCTTAGGAACCTCAATATCTTCCGGTACCATATTCTTCATAGAATCCGGAATATTCAGTGTAGGCATTTTCAGGTTCTCAACAGGTGTTTCTGTTTCTGTGGAAAATGCGTTCTTCTCTTCTGCAGACTCTGAACGATCTGCATTCTCTAAACCTTCTGTATTCTCTTCGGAAACTGCTTCTGCTGATTCCTCCGCAGTCTCATCTGCTGTACTCACAGATTCTTCAGCAACATTCTCCTTGGTATTCTCCACTTTCACCTTGCCAGTTTCAGGCTCCAGCTCCGGTACACTTTCATATTCTTTCTCAGAAGCCGGATCACGAAGCATTTCTTCCTGAACCTCTTTCGTCTGCTCAGTGGAAACAATGCTGTCTTCCATTTCATCCATCTTACGGCTTCCAAAGATGTCACGAAGTCCTTTGGAAATTTTATCCTGAAGACTCTCTACGCCATCCAGATCCTCGCTCTTGATCTGAATACTTTCAATAGATTCGCTTCCCTGGTTCTCAGCTTTCGGTGCTTTCTCTTCTTCCTTGATGGTATCTGCTTCCTCAGGTTTCAGAAGCTTCGGTACAAACTGCTGTTCATACCGCTCTTTCTCCGCGCCAGTAAGAGCACCCATACGCTGTTTCAGGTCCATAGCCTTCATCACGTAGTTACCCTCGTTGAACCAGAGAATGATCTCGTTGCAAAGCTCCAGACATTTCTCTTTGTCACCATCCTGATAGTACAGTTTGGCAAGCTCGTAAGACCATTTTTCGGTAAATTCTTTCTCCTTATAATCCTCCAGAACCTTGATCTGCTCTGCAAGAGGAGCCTTTTTTTCTTTCAGGATCTTGTATTTCAGGATGTACTGCGTATTATCATTTGGCGCAACTTCCCTGTACTCCTGATAAAATTCCACTGCCTCGGAAACCTGTCCCAGCTTCAGGGAAACTTCTACAAGACGATAAAGAATGTTCTTACCAATGGAGGCTCTGTGATAAGCCAGCAGGAAAATTTCCTTGCTGTCCTCATAGCGTTTATTGGCAGCATAGATTTCACCAACCACACAAAGGGTACGAACATTTTTCACACGGCGCCAGTCAATGCTGTCTACAACATTCATGGCTCCCTTATAGTCTTTCTGTTCTACTAAATGGTTAATCTCTTCAAGTTTAACCCGAAATTCCTCTTTGTCCAAATTTTTCACCAACTTTCCATAGTTAATGCCAGTTTAGCATATCGCATACTACTTCGCAAGCTTATTTATCTGCAGGACCCCCTATCGGCTGATACACATGCCCTGCCACAACGTGAAACACTTTATTGATCGTAAACTGATGACTGACAAAATCATCCAGACCAGTACAGGTGATCATGGTCTGAATATCATGAATACTCTCAAGAAGATAATTCTGACGGCTGCTGTCCAGCTCCGAAAGGACATCGTCCAGAAGCAGAACTGGTTTATCATGAATGATCTTCTCCACCAGATAAATCTCCGAAAGTTTCAGGGAAAGGGCTGCTGTTCTCTGCTGCCCCTGCGAACCATATTTGCGGATATCAATTCCGTTCACAGCCACCATTAGGTCATCCCTGTGAGGTCCGGACGAAGTCATTTTCATCCGAAGATCCCGGTCTCTGTTGCGGAAAAGGCTCTCTTCCAAAGCCTCACTCTCCACGCTTGGTTCATATATCACTTCTATATTCTCAATACCACCGGTAAGATTTCTGTGAATTTCCTTAATGATCTCATTAAGGGACTCCACAAATTCTCTTCTTTTGCCAATGATCTTACGGCCATAATTTACCAGCTGCATATCCCATACATCCAGAGTCGCTCCAAGATCCGGTCGCTTATACATATCCTTCAGCAGCTTATTTCTCTGATTCAGAACATGATTGTATCCGGCAAGATCTGTGAGGTATAGTTTATCCAGCTGACAAAGCTCCGCGTCCATGAATCTTCGTCGCTCTCCCGGACCGTTTTTGATAATATTCAGATCCTCCGGGGAAAAGAAAACCAGATTCACCACACCGAGAAGCTCTCTCGCCTTCTTTATGGGAAGCCCGTTGATTGCCACGCCCTTGGCCTTATTTTTCCGAAGATGCATGTCGATCTTGTAAGACATGGAATCTTTTCCAACCATCATACGGATATGGGCTTCATCCTGTTCAAAGCGGATAATCTCTCGGTCTTTGCTTCCTTTATGGGATTTGCTGGTTCCGCACAGATACACAGACTCCAGGATATTTGTTTTTCCCTGGGCATTATCCCCATAAAAAATATTGGTTCCTTTGTCAAAAGAAAGTTCCAGCGATTCGTAATTTCTGAAATTGCTTAATTTTATGGATTCAATATAAGCCATTTTACTCGTTTCTGGACAGAACCTTCACATCCTGGCCATTATAGGAAATAACGTCACCGCCATAAACCTTGCGGCCTCTTCTGGTATCTACTTCGCCATTTACTTTTACAAGTCCGTCGTTGATCACATATTTTGCCTCAACACCGTCTGATACAAGTTCAGCAAGTTTCAGTGCCTGGCCAAGTTTGATAAATTCATCTCTGATTCTGATTTCCAATTTTTTGCCTCCACTCTTCTGGCATCACGACTGCAATTCGTTTTCGGACTGTCTCCAGCCATTATTTGCCGCCCGTGTTCACTTCCATTCCTCTTCCAATTGTCTGTTACGTTTCTCTCTGTGGCAAGTGTCATTATCTTGCCTGGTTCTGATTTATGTTAACCGGAAGAATCAGATACGTGTAAGTTTCTTCCTCATCTCTGATAAAGCAAGGTGCTTTCGGATTCACCAGGTAAATGTCGATGGTCTCATCATCAATAACCTTCAGTGCATCGATCAGGAACTTGGGATTAAATCCGATCAGAATATCTTTCCCCTCTTTCTCAATATCAATATCCTCGTTCATGGAACCCATTGCAGAATCAATCTTCAGCTCCATGCTGCCATCTGTAATGTGGATAATGATCGGTTTCTTATCTCCTTCTCTTACAAGAAGTGTAGCACGGTCGATACAATCCAGAAATTCTTTTTTGTTAATGGAAAGTTTGGTCTCATAATCGCTGGAAAGCATCTGGTCAATACGGAAATATTCCCCCTCGATCAGACGTGAAACTACCATAGTCTGGTCAAATTCAAATAAAATATGATTATTGGTAAAGAAAATGCTGACTACGTCATCCATTTCTCCGGATAAAATCTTACTGATCTCGTTAAGAGTCTTACCTGGAACCACAACCTTGCGGTCTGAATAGTCTTTCTTCAGAGGCATTTTGCGGATCGCAATACGGTGTCCATCCAGAGAGACAATTTTCAGACAATTATCCTTAATTTCAAACAGCTCACCAGTCATTAATTTGTTGTTATCGTTGACTGCAATTGAGAATATTGTCTGATAAATCATATTCTTTAATGTATATTGAGAGATAGTTAATGGTTCATCTCTTTCAATCATAGGAAGATATGCAAAATCTTCCCCTGATTTTCCAGGAATATTGAATTTCGCTTTCTCACAGGTAATAGTTGCAGCGAATTTTTCATCAGTTTTAATGGTAACATCGTTGTCTGGAAGTCTTCTGATGATCTCATAAAAGATTTTCGCATTCAGGGCAACCATTCCTTTTTCTTCTATAGTACCTTCGACAATGGTTTCGATTCCCAGTTCCATGTCATTAGTAGTAAATTTGATCTGATTTGTTGTTGCATCAATCAGAATACATTCCAGAATTGGCATAGTTGTTTTGGATGGTACAGCTTTTAAGGAAATGCTGACGCTCTTCAATAAGTTACTTTTGGAGCAAATGATTTTCATAATGTGTATAACTTCCTTTCTGGAGAAAATGGGTTTTTCATTAAATATATTTAAGAAGATATCCGCCGTATCCGCCGTAGGGGGTGTGAATATGTGAAAAACTCACTTCCGCCCAGTGAATAAAAGGGTTTCGGGTATGGATAACTTCGTGTAAAAGCATTGGTTTAGAGTGTGAATAACCTGTGTAAAACCACATAAGCGATTTTGTCGCCAAAAGTTATTCACATTAATACACATAATGTCAACATCTTATACACATGAAATGTGGAAAAAATGTGTTAAGTTTGTGGATTAATTTTTTTCTTTAATGTATCAATGGTGTTCTGGAGCTGTTCGTTGTTCTGGAGCTCCTTTTCGATCTTTTCTACTCCGTGCATAACGGTAGTGTGGTCGCGATTTCCAAGATACTGTCCTACATTTTTCAGCGGGATCGCCAGAATTTCACGGCAAAGATACATTGCCACCTGTCTTGGCATCACGATCTTGGAACTTCTTTTATTTCCACAAAGATCGGCAGTACTTACATTAAAATGCTCTGCTACCATAGAAATAATGTAGTCTGCAGTAATCTGTTTATTTTCATTCGGTGCGACGATATCCTTCAGAGCCTGCTCGGCAAGTTCAAGGGTAACCTCTTTTTTCTCCAGTTTTGCATAAGCAACTACCTTATTGAAGGCACCTTCCAGCTCACGGATGTTGGATTTGATATTATTTGCAATATATTTGATAACATCTTCGCTTACATTGTAGCCGTCCATGTCTTCTTTTTTATGAAGAATGGCCATCCTGGTCTCGTAATCCGGCAGAGTAATATCCACGATCAGTCCCCATTCGAATCTGGAACGGAAACGCTCATCCAGAATTTCCATATCCTTCGGCGGTTTATCGGAAGATATGATAATCTGTTTGTTTGCACTGTAAAGGCTGTTGAAGGTGTGGAAAAATTCCTCCTGCGTGGATTCCTTTCCTATAATAAACTGAATATCATCAATGAGAAGGACATCAATGTTACGGTATTTCTCGCGGAATTTACTCATGGCGGTGTTATTTCCATTACGGATGGTCTCGATCAGCTCATTGGTAAATTCTTCACTTGTAACATAGAGAACCTTACTGTTATCATCATTTTCAATAATAAAGTGGGCGATGGAATGCATAAGATGGGTCTTGCCAAGTCCTGCACCACCATAGATAAACAGCGGATTGTACGTATTTCCCGGAGATTCCGCTACTGCCAGGGCTGCAGCCTGAGCCAGTTTGTTGTTGCTGCCCACGATAAAAGTATTGAATGTATATTTGGGGTTCAGATTTGCTTCTTCACATCTGGCCTTAAAACGGTTGTCCTGATCAGGCGCAGCGTCGGAAATGGATTTCTTCGCCGGGACGTCTTCTGGAAGGATAAATTTCACTTCGCAGTCGGTCATTCCGGTAACTTCGCTTATGGTAACCTGCAGAGGCAGTTTGTAATTCTTATTAATGTAGCTTAATCGCACCTGGTCGGAAGCGACGATGGTAACTACATTTCCACTGACATCATAAACCTTCAGGGGTTTCAGCCATGTGTCGAATCGAACATCGGAAAGATCGTGCTCCTTTTTCACAATTCCCAGGATTTCATCCCATTTTTCTATTACTGTGCTCATTTTTTCCTCCCGTACACATCTGATTGTTTCTTATATTAAATGATGCCGTCCGTCGGCGACATGTCCGTTTATCAAAATACCAGCTGGAAACAGGAAATTAGGGTGTGGCAGGCTAAATATACCGGAATTTTACTGGTATTTTGATAAACGGACATAAATATCCTTATATATATTATAATAAATCCTGTCTTTTCGCAACGACAAAATCTTATTTATATAGGAAATTTATGTGGAAAAGTATGCACATCCTGAGAAAAAATCAGAACTGCTGTGGATTGTCGTAAAAGGATGGGGATGTGGGTGGGAAAATGTTGTACTGGACGTGAAAATAGGAAAAACAACTGGGGAAAAGTGCAGAATTGTCCACAAAACATCCACAATTTGAAAAAATTGCAGTGGATAATAAAAAAATTCCAGGAAAAAAATGGGGGATATCTTGTGAATAAACTGGAAAGTTATCAACATTTTGTGTGTGGATAAATGTGGATAAAAAGGTTGATAACTATTCTGGTTACCATAACATGGTTTTGCGGGTTTCAATAATGAAAAATTATGTGTATAACTCTATCCACTGTCGAATCCCCTCGAAATATACCGTTTTTTGTGACATATGCGTTAAAATCAACAGTCAAAAGTGGATATTTTTGCTGATAATCCCCAGGTTATCCACAAGTTATCCACAAAATGTGGATAATGTTACGTAAACCTTTTCAAAATGACAGGTTATGCACAGTGTGGAAAACTTTGTGGATATAAAAAATTCTAGGAAAGCAAGAATTTTTACTTGACGAGAATGCCATTTATGAATATAATTGAAATGATGTTCTGATTAGGTTAATAATTTTAAATTCCATATAGATAAAGGAGGTGCTTTACCTATGAAAATGACATTTCAGCCGAAAAAAAGATCTAGAGCGAAAGTCCATGGCTTCAGAGCTCGTATGAGCACAAAAGGCGGACGTAAAGTATTAGCTGCCAGAAGATTAAAAGGAAGAAAGCAGTTATCTGCTTAAGACCGTTAAGACCGCAGTTACTGTGGTCTTTTCTTCTATACAGAAATAATTATTTCAATATCATATAAAGGAGAATCAGATGGAATACTCAGACTCCTTAAAGAAAAATAACGAATTCCAAAGGGTATACCGAAAAGGAACATCACAGGCAAATCGGTATCTGGTGATGTATGTGCTTGAGAACCATGACAGGCACATGGAGAATCGTCTGGGAATATCTGTAAGTAAAAAAGTTGGGAATAGTGTGGTACGCCACAGAGTCACCAGACTGATACGAGAGAGCTACCGCCTGAATGAAAGATCCTTCCGTCAGGGACTGGACATTGTAGTGGTCGCAAGACCAAATGCAAAGGACAAGTCCTATCAGGAGATTGAGAGTGCGCTTATGCATCTTGCAGGCAGAATGAAGATCCGCCGTGAGGCTGAGCTTCATGTGGAAGATTAAACGGTATTTGGGCAGTATTGTTGGTTCGGTAAAGGAGCGGCAATATTGAAACAGATTTGCAGGAGAAATTATCATGAGCAGATTTAGTCCAAGGAATATCATGATTCATATGATTCGTCTCTATCAGAAATATATATCGCCGATGAAGAGAACAAAATGTCCTTATATTCCCACATGTTCTCAATATGGTTTAGAAGCAATTCAAAAATATGGTGCGTTAAAGGGCGGGCTTCTTGCAGTGTGGAGAATTTTGCGCTGCAATCCTTTTTCACATGGAGGATACGATCCTGTGCCATAAACTGTACTGAAACAGATGGTGTACAATAAATGACACTTTAAACTGATTTTCAGCACAAAAACTCAAACTTTGACAATTGAATAGTTACACCGAAAAAGCCTAGGAGGAAACAAACTTGGATATGATTTTATTAACGAAGAGCAGTGTCCCGATTATTGGACAGGTTGCTTCTATTATGGGCTGGATCATGGACGGGATTTACAGAGTTCTTGATCTGGTGGGTATTCAGAACCTGGGTCTTTGTATCATTATCTTCAGTATTATTATTTATGCACTGATGACACCATTGCAGGTTAAACAGCAGAAGTTTTCTAAATTAAGCTCTGTTATGCAGCCTGAGCTTCAGAAGATACAGAAGAAATACAAAGATAAAAAAGACCAGGCGTCCGTGCAGAAAATGCAGGAAGAAACTCAGCTTGTATATCAGAAATACGGTGTTTCACCTACCGGCAGCTGTGTGCAGCTGTTGATCCAGTTTCCTGTCCTGATGGCATTATGGCAGGTTATTTACAAAATTCCTGGTTATGTTGGCAGTGTAAAGAATGTTTTCACAGGCCTTGTTGATCAGATCACAAGCGTAAGTGGCTACACAGACCTGATCCAGAGCTTTATCACAGACAATAAGATGACTCGTGTACAGCTGGCGCTGGATAACGGAAAAGCGACCAGTAATTCTGTCATCGATTTCCTTTATGCATTATCTCCATCTCAGTGGAAAGATCTTGCATCAATGGATCAGTTTAAGGGATTTGCAGATACCATTAACACCACGTCTGCAGAAATTTCCAAAATGCAGAATTTCTGTGGATTAAACATTGCAGATCAGCCTCTGAACTACATTAAGGCTGCTTTTGAGGGAGCATCTATTGCACTGGCAATCGCTGCACTTCTGATTCCTATTCTTGCATGGGCGACTCAGGTACTGAACTATAAGCTTATGCCACAGGCTACTTCATCTGCTGAAGGAGCTGTTGATACAATGCAGGCTTCCATGAAGACTATGAATACGGTTATGCCGCTTATGTCAGCAGTATTCTGTTTCACATTCCCGGTAGGTCTTGGTATTTACTGGATTGCAAGTGCGGTTGTAAGAAGTGTTCAGCAGTGGTTTATCAATCGTCATCTTGATAAGATGGATATCAATGATCTGGTAAACGAGAACATGAAGAAGATGGAGAAACAGCGTACGAAGGAAGGACTTCCGCCGCAGAAGATCACCAATCAGGCAAATCAGTCTACTAAGAATATCAATACCAAGATTGATAAAGGTTCCAGTAACACAAACGCAGAAGAGAGAGCCAGAAAAGTAGAGGAATCCTACCAGAATGCAAGAAATGCAAAACCTGGAAGTATTACAGCAAAAGCAAATATGGTCAGGGATTTTGACGAGAGAAATAAGAAGAAGTAATTGTTGTCGGGAACGGAGGGTTTCATAGATGGAGGAGTTTATCCAGTTTTCAGCAAAAACGAAAAATGAAGCAATCACCAAGGCGTGCATCGAATTAGGTGTTTCCAGTGATCAGCTGGAAATTGAAGTGGTTTCTGAAGGTAGTTCCGGATTTTTTGGCATCGGAAGCAAACCGGCAATCATTAAAGCACGCAAGATCAATACAGTTTCTGAAGAGGATGAGATACAGGAAATCGTTGATACTGTTAAAGTGGATGCGATTAAGGAAGAGCAGAATAGAAAGCCTGCCAAACCTTTTGTAAAAGCTGAGAAACCGGCACCAAAGAGTGAACCGGTGAAAGAAAAAGCACCTGTAAAAGAGGCGAAAGAGCCAAAGCCTTTTAAAGAGCCAAAAGAAAAACAGCCGCGCCAGCCGAAGGAGAAACCTTTTAAGGAGCGTCCTGTAAAAGAAAAACCGGCAAAAGAAAAAATGCCGAAAGAGCCAAGAGAAGAGAAGCCGAAACAGTCCAAACCTGTTGAGATCATTACAGATCCGGCAGAGATCAAAGAAGTGGAAGAGAGAGCAATTGTTTTCCTTCGCGACGTATTTGCATCTATGAATCTTGGTGAAGTGGAGATCACTTCCAAATACAACACAAATGACGGTTGTCTGGAAGTTGCTTTTGAAGGAGAGGATATGGGAATTCTCATCGGTAAGAGAGGACAGACCCTTGACTCCCTTCAGTATCTTACAAGCCTTGTTGTAAATAAGGGCAAAGCAAACTATATCAGAGTAAAGCTCGATACAGAAGATTACCGCAGACGTCGTAAAGAGACTCTGGAGAATCTTGCAAGAGGAATTGCCTACAAGGTTAAGAAAACCAGAAAGCCAGTTGTACTTGAGCCGATGAACCCATATGAGAGAAGAATCATTCACTCAGCACTTCAGGGCAATAAGTATGTAGAGACTGTCAGCGAGGGCGAAGAGCCGTATCGTCATGTGGTTGTAAAATTAAAAAGATGGTAAATCTTGCATAAAACATCTGAATGTGTTATAAAAGATTTGCAGAATGAATAAGAGGTTATTCCAGGTGAAAGATGGAAGAACTGAAGCGTTATGCTTTTGTTTTAATATCTTTCCCTGGGGTAACTTTTTTTGTATAATAAAATAAGATGATAGGAGTGTCAAAAAGTCTTTTGCCACTCATTTGATACCCAGGATTGCGATCCAGCTACGCTGTTCCCACAATCCTCCAAATATTCGAAATCCGCTGATTTACTACGTAAATCGCTGCTTTCTCATATTTGGCGTGTCCCAGGTTCAAACGCCTTATCGTGCAAGCACGAACGGATTTTTGACCTTTTGACACTGGTATCATAAGATGTGTTAAGTTTATAATTTGGATTGTAATTCACATGGAGGAAATCACATGAATACAACGATTGCAGCGATATCTACTGCTGTGAGTGCTTCGGGAATCGGAATCATCCGAATCAGCGGCCCGGAAGCCATGGACGTTATATCCCGCATTTACCGTTCCAAGGGCGGGAAAAAGAAAATTAAAGAAGTGCCCACCCACACCATTCATTATGGTTATATTTATGATGGAGAAGAAGCGGTGGATGAAGTTCTGGTCATGGTTATGCGCGCCCCCAAAACGTTCACAGGAGAAGATACCGTGGAGATTGACTGTCACGGCGGTGTCTATGCCATGAACCGGGTTCTGGAAACGGTTTTGAAAAACGGCGCCAAGATTGCTGGTCCCGGAGAGTTTACCAAGAGAGCCTTCTTAAATGGCAGGCTGGATCTTTCCCAGGCAGAGGCAGTTATGGATGTGATCCAGGCGAAGAATGAATATGCGTTGAAAAGCTCCATGAGTCAGCTGAAAGGCTCTGTACAGAAGACCATCAAGGAGATTCGAAGCGACCTGATCTACGAGATTGCTTTTATCGAGTCTGCTCTGGATGATCCGGAGCACATCAGTCTGGAGGGATATCCACAGAAATTACATGGAATTGTGGAAAAAGAGCAGAAATCCATTGAAGAGTTGTTGAAAACTTCCACAGATGGCAAGATCATCCGGGAAGGAATTGAGACGGTTATCGTGGGTAAGCCAAATGCAGGTAAGTCCTCCCTGTTAAACCTTCTTGTAGGGGAAAATAAGGCCATTGTAACGGATATTGAGGGTACTACAAGAGATATTCTGGAGGAGTATATTACCCTTCATGGAATTACGCTGAAAATTGTGGATACGGCAGGCATTCGCGAGACAGAGGATGTGGTGGAGAAAATCGGTGTTTCCAGAGCCCGGGAGGTTGCAAAGGGTGCAGATCTGGTGTTATACGTAGTAGACAGCTCTACATCGCTTGATGAAAATGATGAAGAAATCATTGAAATGCTGAAAGACAGAAAAGCAATTGTACTGTACAATAAAACAGATCTTGCTTCGGCTGTGAGCATGGAGGCATTAAAGGAGAAAATCAACCATCCTCTCATTCCGATTTCTGCGAAAGAGGAGACTGGAATTGCCCAGCTGGCGGATACCATTAAGAGTATGTTTTTCAGCGGGAAAATCTCCTTTAACGATGAGGTTTATATTACAAATGCCCGTCACAAAGAGGCATTGGAAGAGGCAGCAGACAGCCTTGCAATGGTAAAACAGAGTATTGAGGATGGCATGCCGGAAGACTTCTTTTCCATTGATCTGATGGCTGCTTATGGAAGCCTTGGAAAGATCACAGGAGAGGAAGTTGGGGAAGATCTGGTGAATGAGATATTTAGTAAGTTTTGTATGGGTAAGTAGTGGCAGAGGGACGCGATTTGGCAAATGATATTCCACGCAGGTCGTCGCAACGCTCCTGAAATGACCTGCTTAGGAACATCAGTTGCCGAATCGCTGTGCACTGGTTAGGATAATATATGAATGAGTGTGTTATAGAGGAGATAAAAATGAAACATTTAGAGGAGAATTATGACATAGTAGTGGTCGGTGCCGGACATGCTGGCTGTGAGGCAGCGTTGGCTGGGGCGAGACTGGGATTGAGTACGATCATGTTTACGGTAAGCGCAGAGAGTATTGCGCTGATGCCTTGTAACCCAAATGTAGGCGGTAGTTCAAAGGGACATCTGGTCCGTGAGTTGGATGCTCTTGGTGGAGAGATGGGAAAAAATATTGACAAGACTTTTATTCAGTCTAAGATGCTGAACTGTTCCAAGGGTCCGGCAGTGCATTCCCTTCGTGCTCAGGCTGATAAGCAGGCTTACAGTAATGAAATGAGAAAGACGTTGGAGAATCAGGAGAACCTGACCATCCGCCAGGGAGAGGTTACCAAGCTTCTGGTAGAGGATGGCAAGATCACAGGTGTGAAGACGTATTCCGGCGCTGTCTACCATTGTAAGGCGGTAGTTTTGTGTACTGGAACTTATCTGAAAGCACGCTGTATTTACGGTGATGTAAGCAATTATACAGGTCCAAATGGACTGCAGGCAGCCAATTATCTGACTGATTCTCTGAAAGAATTGGGAATTGAAATGTTCCGTTTCAAGACTGGAACACCTGCCCGAATTGCAGGAAATACCATCGACTACAGCAAGATGGAAGAGCAGTTTGGGGATGAGAGAGTAGTGCCATTTTCTTTTTCCACAGATCCGGAGGATGTGCAGATCGAGCAGAAATCCTGCTGGCTGACTTATACCAATGAGGCTACCCATGATATCATCCGTGCAAACCTGGATCGTTCCCCACTGTACTCTGGTATGATCGAAGGAACTGGTCCGCGTTATTGCCCTTCTATTGAGGATAAAGTAGTTCGTTTTGCAGATAAAAAAAGACATCAGGTGTTTATTGAGCCAGAGGGAATGTACACAAATGAGATGTACATTGGCGGTATGTCCAGCTCTTTGCCGGAAGATGTGCAGGAGGAAATGTACCACAGCGTACCAGGCCTTGAGCATGCAAAAATTGTGAAGAATGCTTATGCTATTGAGTACGATTGTATTAACCCAAGACAGCTTTATCCAACGCTGGAGTTTAAGAAAATTAAAGGTCTTTTCAGTGGCGGACAGTTTAATGGAAGTTCAGGTTACGAGGAGGCAGCAGCCCAGGGACTGATCGCTGGTATCAATGCAGCCATGGAAGTGCTGGGAAAAGAGCAGCTGATCCTGGATCGTTCTGAGGCTTATATCGGTGTTCTCATTGATGATCTGGTTACAAAAGAGAACCATGAGCCATACCGTATGATGACCAGCCGTGCCGAGTACCGTCTACTTCTCCGTCAGGATAATGCGGATCTGAGACTTCGTAAAAAGGGCTGGGAGGTAGGTCTTGTAGATGACGAAACCTATGCAAAAGTAGTGGAAAAAGAACGCTTGATAGCGGAAGAAATCCAGCGTGTGGAGAATACAAATGTGGGTATAACAGAGGCAGTTCAGAGCCTTCTGGAAAGCAAAGGAAGCACACCACTTAAGTCAGGAATCAGTCTTGCAGAGCTGATCCGCAGACCGGAGCTTTCCTATGCAGAGGTGGCTCCTATTGATAAGAACCGCCCTGAACTTGCCTGGGATGTGCAGGAGCAGGTAAACATTAATATTAAATACGACGGCTATATCCGCCGCCAGATGAAGCAGGTAGAGCAGTTTAAGAAGCTGGAAGCCAAGAAAATTCCAGAGGATCTGGACTATGAGAAAGTAAAGAGCCTGCGTATTGAGGCACGGCAGAAACTGGAACTTTACAGACCTGTTTCCATTGGACAGGCATCCCGAATTTCCGGTGTTTCACCGGCGGATATTTCGGTGCTGCTGGTTTATATGGAGCAGTATGGGAAGGAGCGTCACTAAACGGACGCGTTTCTGCAAGTAATATTCCACGCAGGTCGGTTGGGCACTAGAGCGTGTTTGAAAAAGGCTTTCTGCAAGATGTGTGTCACAATTTGTGGGAGATTTTGCCTAGATGAGGGCATCGTAGCGGGCTACGGCAACCGAATTCGGGTGAAATCTTCAGCAAAGTGGGCGTGCAGATTGCGGGAATGATTTTTCAAACACGCTCTGGCGCATGAAGCTGATGTAAAGGTGGTGAGCTGTGGAAAAATACTGAAAATATGGAAAGTTAGCCTAAAAAAAGAAACATACGGAGGAAAAATCTGTCATAGGATAACCTTAAAGAGGTGATTTCGTGACAAAAGTCCAGAAGGTTTTCTGCGTGTTTCTTTGTCTGTGTTTTTTTGCGGTTCTGGCTATGCTGCCAGGACCTTTTTCCATGCGGGAAATTGTGCATAATGTGTACAGGCAGTTTCCGTTCTATTATTTTACAGAGGAAAAAGCACAGGAAACCTGGATGGAAATGGATGGGGAAACTCTGGCTGAGATTGAGAAGAGAAATGGAGCATATTTAGAAGAAGTTGCAGAGAATGAGCGTAATTTGCGAGAGGAAAATGCAAAGAAATCCAAGGAAGCCAATCTGGAAAAAAACAGCAGTGTTTCTGAGGAAAGTAAAAAAATAAATAATACAGATAAAATAGAAAATAAAGATAACTCTGAGATGTCAGAAATCATAGAAAATAGTGAAAATCACTTAAATTCAGAAACTCAGCCTGCAAATACCCTTCCTCAGTCTAACATCGTTCTCCCGCATCCAATTCTGGATCTGTCCAGAGACAAGCTGTCGGATTACGATTATCTAATGAACAATTTTTACATTGTAGATGAGAACACAGATGCATCTGCCGTAAAAATAAATGCTGCTGAATTTCTGGCAGAGGATTTTTCCTTGAGTCATGGACCGTTGGAGCCGCAGATTCTTATTTATCACAGTCACTCCCAGGAAACGTTTTCCGATTCCAGGGAAGGAGAAGAGGAAGATACGATTGTGGGTGTTGGAAATTATCTGACCAGTTTGCTGTCAGAAAAATATGGTTATCAGGTGATCCATATAAAAGAAGCTTTTGATATGATGAGCGGAGAACTGGATCGGAATAAGGCCTATAATTATGCTTGTGATTACGTAGAAAAGGTTTTGGAAGAAAATCCGTCTGTGGAGGTGGTTATTGATCTGCACAGAGATGGCATCGATGAAGACAGACGGCTGGTAACTGAAATAAACGGAAAAGATACTGCGCAGATTCTTTTTTATAATGGCCTTAGCTACACGAATGCCCAGGGGAAGGTTTCTTATTTGCCCAATCCTTACATACAGGACAATCTTGCTTTTTCTTTTCAGCTGGAATATCAGGCGGCGTTGTATTATCCTGATTTTTACAGAGGGATTTACCTGGCGGGCTTGCGCTACAATCTTCATTTACGAAAAAGAGCCCTGCTTCTGGAAGCCGGTGCCCAGACAAATACGGTGCAGGAAGTAAAAAACGCCATGGAACCCTTTGCAGACATTTTGAACAGAGTGTTAAAGGGCTGCGGAACAGGATAAAAATAATATAATTTATCCCGTCAAGAATGTTACTGTGAACGGAGTGAACAGGAACCATATAAAAGGAAGTGACAAACAGATTTAATCTGTGCTATAATCTCTTGATAGAATAAACAGTAAAGCATAACCAGAGGAGGAATGTCTGGAATGACAGACCAGAGTAAAATTCGAAATTTTTGTATTATTGCACATATTGACCACGGTAAATCTACACTGGCCGACAGAATTATAGAGATGACAGGACTTTTGACTGAGAGGGAAATGCAGGCCCAGGTTCTGGATAATATGGAACTGGAGAGAGAACGTGGAATTACCATCAAATCCCAGGCTGTCCGCACGGTATATCATGGAAAAGATGGAGAAGAGTATATTTTCAATCTGATCGATACACCTGGACATGTGGATTTTAACTATGAAGTTTCACGAAGCCTTGCAGCCTGCGACGGTGCCATCCTTGTAGTTGACGCTGCACAGGGAATTGAAGCGCAGACGCTGGCAAATGTTTATATGGCACTGGATCATGATCTTGAGGTTATTCCAGTAATCAATAAGGTTGATCTTCCAAGTGCAGAGCCAGAGCGTGTTATCAATGAAATTGAGGATGTGATTGGACTTGAAGCCCAGGACGCACCGCAGATTTCTGCAAAAACAGGTCTGAATGTAGATCAGGTTCTGGAGCAGGTAGTGGCTAAGATCCCGGCACCTGCAGGAAATCCGGATGCACCGCTGAAGGCGCTTATTTTTGACTCCATTTATGATTCTTATAAGGGTGCCATTGTTTTCTGCCGAATGGTAGATGGAAAAGTCCGCAAAGGCACAACCATCCGTATGATGGCCACTGGATTTGTGGCAGAAGTTGTGGAAGTTGGGTATTTTGGAGCTGGGCAGTTTATTCCATGTGAGGAACTGACAGCTGGAATGGTAGGTTATATTACCGCCAGCATTAAGAACGTAAGAGACACTCGTGTTGGTGATACTATTACGGACAATAACCGTCCATGTGAGGAGGCTTTGCCTGGATATAAGAAAGTAAATCCAATGGTTTACTGCGGCCTTTATCCGGCTGACGGAGCGAAATACGGGGATCTTCGTGATGCTTTGGAGAAACTGCAGTTAAATGACGCCTCTTTATTCTATGAGCCGGAGACATCTGTTGCTCTTGGATTTGGTTTCCGCTGCGGATTTCTTGGATTGCTTCATCTGGAAATCATTCAGGAACGTCTGGAACGTGAATATGACCTGGATCTTGTTACTACAGCTCCAAGCGTTATTTACAAAGTACACAAGACAAACGGCGAAGTGATTGATCTGACAAATCCGACCAATCTTCCAGATCCATCTGAGATCGAATATATGGAAGAGCCAATCGTGAATGCTGAGATTATGGTAACTACAGAATTTATCGGTGCCATTATGGATCTTTGCCAGGAGCGCCGTGGTCAGTATCTTGGCATGGAATATATGGAAGAGACACGAGCTCTTCTGAAATATAAGCTTCCATTGAATGAGATTATTTACGATTTCTTTGATGCCCTGAAATCTCGTTCCAGAGGATATGCGTCTCTGGATTACGAACTTTGTGGTTATGAGAGAAGTGAGCTTGTGAAACTGGATATTCTGGTAAATAAAGAAGAAGTGGATGCCCTTTCTTTTATTGTGCATGCAGATACTTCTTATGAAAGAGGCCGCAAGATGTGCGAGAAGCTGAAAGATGAGATTCCGCGTCAGCTCTTTGAAATTCCAATCCAGGCCGCAATCGGAAGCAAAATCATTGCCAGAGAGACGGTTAAGGCTATGCGTAAAGATGTTCTTGCCAAGTGCTACGGCGGTGATATTTCTCGTAAGAAGAAACTTCTGGAAAAACAGAAGGAAGGTAAGAAGAGAATGCGCCAGGTTGGAAACGTAGAGATTCCGCAGAAAGCATTTATGAGCGTACTGAAACTGGATGAAAATTAATTGTTGTCAATCCTGTGGTGAAAAGCAATAAATAAAGGTGTCTGAGTGTGACTGATTGACATAAGATATATGCCAGCTGGCATCAGACGCGGAGGTATCCGATGAAAGCTAAGATACGTATTTTGATAAGAAGAATAAAGAGAAGTTATAAAAAAGACAGGGAACAGTGGATCAAGGGCGGGATTTTGACAGTGATCCTGCTGGTGATCGTAATTTTTGCAGGCAGCTGTGCATGTGGGAAGAAAACGGTGAAAGCACCAGACGCAGAGTCGCAGGGCGTAATGAAGATCACGCCGATCCCTACAGCAACACCTACGCCGGTACCTCGCCAGGTAAATAAAGATGCGGTAGCGCAAAGCGGAAGCGTGACTATGGTGAATGAGTATCTGGTTCAAAAAGAAGAGGGAAAGGCTGCAGGCAGCAGTAAGAGCGGCTCTTCAGAAGAGCAGACTGCTGCAGATTCGTCTGACAGCGGCAGTGATGCTACTGGAAATTCAACAGATGAAGAAACTGAGACCGGTAGTGGAGATTAATTTTACAGAAACAGCATTGTAAACAGAAGAAAATAAACAATGTGGAGAAAATCAGAATGGGAACAAAGAAGAATGGTTTGGAATTGTACCTTCACATCCCGTTTTGCATAAAGAAATGTGATTATTGTGACTTCCTGTCAGGTCCCTCTACCAGGGCCGGGCAGGAAGCTTATATTTATGCACTTTTACGGGAAATGGAGACGGTTTCAAAGAATCTGAAAAAACGTCCGGTAGATACAGTTTTCATTGGCGGGGGAACACCTTCTGTGCCGGAATGTGATGTAATGGAAAAGCTTTTACAGGGGCTGAGAGATTATTTTTTGTTTTCGGCGGATGCGGAGGTAACGATTGAAGCAAATCCTGGAACATTGACGCCTGAGAAACTTTCTATTTACAGAAAATACGGAATTAACCGGATCAGCATTGGCTTACAGTCGCCAAACAATAAGGAACTGGCTATGCTTGGAAGAATTCATAATTATGCACAGTTTCTGGAAAGCTTTCAGATGGCAAGAGAGGCTGGCTTTTCCAATATAAATGTGGATCTGATGTTTGCCATTCCGGGACAGTGTTATGAAGGTTGGATAGAGAACCTTCGGATGGTGGCGGCACTTGGCCCGGAGCACATTTCGGCATACAGTCTTATTATTGAAGAGGGCACCCCTTTTTCCAGAAAAAAGCTGGATTTGCCTGATGAAGATACGGAGTACCGCATGTATGAAGATGTTGCTGTAGTTCTGAAAGAGTATGGCTATCATCAGTATGAGATTTCCAACTATGCAAAAGCAGGGTGTGAATGCAGACATAATGAAGGATACTGGCAGAGAAAGGATTATCTGGGGCTTGGGCTTGGAGCGGCTTCCTTATTGGGAAAGGAACGTTTTTCCAATACTTCCGATATGCAGGAATATCTGAAAAACAGCAGTGCACCAGAAAAAATTCGAAAAAACAGGGAACTTCTTACAAGAGAAGATGAGATGGCAGAGTTTATGTTTCTTGGACTTCGTATGACACAGGGTGTGTCCAAAAAGGAATTTCAGGAGTATTTCGGCACTGTAATAGAGAATATATATGGAGAAGTTCTGAAAAAATATAAGAAACAGGGACTGCTGTTGGAAGAAAGCGGCAGGATATTTTTATCAAGAGAAGGCATTCATGTGAGTAATGCAGTGATGGCAGATTTTTTGCTGTAAGTTTTGGTGAAAAAAGAATTTAGAAATGGTTGACGAACAAATGTTCTTGTGATATTCTTGAAGAACACATTAAGAAATGTCTGAGCCGGAGGATTCCGGATCAGATCAGGATACAGGGAGTTACAGCCGGTGCTTTCCGGTTAAGAAATGGAGGAACAGATGGCAGCAGAGAATAAGAAACAGTTTATCAGAATCAGAGGAGCCAATGAGAATAACCTGAAGAATCTCAGTGTGGATATTCCCAGAGATAAGTTTGTAGTTCTTACCGGCTTAAGCGGATCAGGAAAGTCTTCACTGGCATTTGATACGATCTATGCAGAAGGGCAGAGAAGATATATGGAATCTCTGTCTTCCTATGCCAGACAGTTCCTTGGCCAGATGGAGAAGCCAGATGTGGAGAGCATAGAGGGACTTCCACCGGCTATTTCTATTGACCAGAAGTCTACTAACCGCAATCCCAGATCCACAGTAGGAACGGTGACAGAAATTTATGATTATTTCCGTCTTTTATACGCCCGTGTTGGTATTCCACATTGTCCGAAATGCGGCAAGGTGATCGCCAAGCAGACAGTAGACCAGATGGTGGATCAGATCATGGAATTGCCGGAGCGCACCAGGATCCAGCTTCTTGCACCGGTAGTACGAGGACGCAAGGGTACCCATGCGAAATTACTGGATCAGGCCAGGCGCAGCGGTTATGTACGTGCGGAAATCGATGGAAATGTGTATGAACTTTCAGAGGAGATTACCCTGGATAAGAATATTAAACACACGATTGCCATTATTGTAGACCGTCTGATCGTGAAGCCTGGAATTGAGAAAAGACTTACAGATTCTCTTGAGACAGTATTGAATCTGGCTGACGGATTGGCTGTGGTGGATACAATGGACGGAGATTATATGAATTTCAGCCAGAGCTTTTCCTGTCCGGATTGTGGAGTCAGTATTGATGAGATCGAGCCAAGAAGTTTTTCATTTAATAACCCATTTGGGGCCTGCCCAGAGTGTCTTGGCCTTGGTTATAAGATGGAATTTGACCCGGATCTTATGATCCCGGATAAGTCTCTGAGCATTTCTGAAGGGGCTATTGTAGTGATGGGCTGGCAGTCTTGCACAGATAAGAGCAGTTTTACCAATGCTATTCTGAATGCCCTTTGCAGGGAATACGGTTTTGATCTGGATACACCTTTTAAAGATTATCCCAAGAAGATACAGGATATTATTCTATACGGTACAGGCGGACATTCTGTGAAGGTTTATTATAAGGGACAGCGCGGAGAGGGTGTTTATGATGTGGCTTTTCCAGGCCTTATAAGGAATGTGGAACAGCGCTATAAAGAGACTGGCTCTGAATCTATGAAACAGGAATACGAGAGCTTTATGCAGATCACTCCATGTAAAGCATGTAAGGGTCAGCGACTGAAGAAGGAGTCACTTGCGGTTACGGTAGCGGATAAGAATATTTATGAAATTACCAATATGTCCATTGATAAACTGAAGAGATTTCTGGCAGAAATGCAGCTGTCTCCGCAGCAGCAGCTTATTGGAAAGCAGATACTAAAGGAGATCAGAGCCAGAGTGGGGTTCCTGGCAGATGTAGGTCTGGAGTACCTTTCCCTGGCACGTGCCACTGGTACTCTGTCTGGCGGAGAGGCACAGAGAATCCGTCTTGCTACCCAGATCGGTTCCGGCCTTGTCGGGGTTGCCTATATTCTGGATGAGCCAAGTATTGGTCTGCATCAGAGGGATAATGATAAACTTCTTGGTGCTTTGATGCACTTAAGAGACCTGGGAAACAGTCTTATAGTGGTTGAACATGATGAGGATACCATGCGCGCAGCGGACTGTATTGTAGATATCGGACCCGGCGCAGGAGAACATGGTGGACAGCTTGTTGGAATGGGCACTGCTGAGGAACTTATGCAGAATCCGAAGTCCATTACAGGAGCATATCTCAGCGGAAAACTGAAAATCCCGGTTCCGGAAGTACGAAAGGAACCTACCGGTTATCTGACTATTAAGGGGGCGGCAGAGAATAATCTCAAACATATAGACGTGGATATTCCTCTTGGAATTATGACCTGCATTACAGGTGTTTCCGGGTCAGGAAAGAGTTCTCTGATCAATGAAATCCTTTATAAACATCTTGCAAGGGATCTGAACAGAGCCCGCGTGATCCCGGGAAAGCATGATGAAATTATTGGAATAGACCAGTTGGACAAGGTAATTGCCATTGACCAGTCTCCAATTGGCCGTACACCAAGATCTAATCCTGCTACTTATACAGGCGTGTTTGACCAGATCAGAGATCTTTTTGCTGCTACAGCAGATGCCAAGGCAAAGGGGTATAAGAAAGGGCGCTTCAGCTTTAATGTAAAAGGCGGACGCTGTGAAGCCTGCAGTGGTGATGGTATTATTAAAATTGAAATGCACTTCCTGCCAGATGTTTATGTCCCTTGTGAAGTTTGCAAGGGGAAGCGCTATAATCGGGAAACTCTGGAAGTGAAGTATAAGGATAAGAGCATCTACGATGTACTGAATATGACAGTTGAGGAGGCAATGACGTTCTTTGAGAACGTTCCATCCATCAGAAGGAAGATAGAGACCTTATATGATGTCGGTCTTTCCTATATTCGTCTCGGACAGCCTTCCACCACTCTTTCCGGCGGAGAAGCACAGCGTATTAAGCTGGCTGCAGAGCTGAGTAAGCGCAGTACAGGTAAGACTATTTATATTCTGGATGAGCCTACCACTGGATTGCATTTTGCAGATGTTCAGAAACTGGTGGAGATTTTGCGTCGACTTTCGGATGGTGGAAATACGGTTGTTGTAATTGAACACAATCTGGACGTGATCAAGACCGCTGATTATATAATTGATATCGGACCGGAAGGTGGAGATGGCGGGGGAACAGTTGTTGCCAAGGGAACACCTGAAGAAGTGGCGAAGAATCCAGCTTCTTATACAGGACGTTATGTTGCGAAATATTTGAAGTGATTCTGATAATAAACCTCTTTCCAATTGAAGCATTTTTGTTTATAATGGTACGAAGACTATTAATTATGAAAAATCTATGAGACAATTATAAAGTCACATCTGCAGAATGTGGTGTTTATGATTACAGTTCGGAATGTGAATGGTAATCATTTACGGCACAATTCTTGCAGAGAAAGTGTGATAAAGTGTTTTGAGAGAAAGGGGAATTTAATGCCTGCCAGTGATATTGGAATTGACCTGGGAACCAGAAACAGTCAGGTATATTCCACTGGACGGGGGCTGGTAGTCAGTGAGCCGTCTGTAGTGGTTTATGATAAGAACTCAGAGAAAATAAAAGCAATCGGTGAGGAAGCCAGACAGATGACCGGACATGTTTCATCAAATATGGAAGTAATCCGGCCAATCCGCCAGGGAGTGATCGTAGATTATACGGTTATGGAGAAGATGCTGAAGTATTTCATTTCCAAGGCAATGGGTCGCCATGCTTTTCGAAAGCCTAGAATCAGTATCTGTATCCCCAGCGGAACCACAGAGATTGAAAGAAAGGCAGTAGAGGAAGCTACTTATCAGGCCGGAGCAAGGGAAGTGTTTCTTGTGGAAGAGCCGATTGCAGCTGCAATTGGTGCCGGAGTAGATGTGACGAAGCCTTTTGGTAATCTGATCGTGGATATAGGAGGCGGAACCACTGATGTTGCCGTGATTTCCATGGCTGGCTCTGTTGTGTCTGCTTCCGTAAAGGTTGCCGGAGATAATTTCGACCAGGCAATTATGAGCTATGTGAGAAAAAATCACAGCCTTTTTATTGGGGAAGAGGCCGCTGAGAACATAAAAATAAAAATCGGAACTGCCTGCCAGGAAGCATCTCCGCGGATGCTGGAGGTAAAAGGCAGAAATGTGATCACCGGACTTCCCAAGGTTGTAACTCTGACTTCAGAAGAAATCCGTATTGCATTGAGGGATGCTACCAATCAGATTGTGGAGACTGTGCACGGAGTGCTTGAGAAAACTCCGCCGGAACTGGCTGCAGATATTGTAGACAGAGGAATTGTTCTCACAGGTGGCGGAGCATTGCTCCATGGAATGGACACCCTCATTGAGCAGAAGACCGGCGTAAGCACTCTTACTGTGCAGGATGCTATGTCTGCGGTTGTGGTGGGAACCGGTAAATATGCGGAAGTAATTACCAGGATGGAAGAATAATCTGATTGCTTTGAAAAGCGTAAACAGTAACATATAATTTGGCTATTCTGTTTTGCAAAAGATAAAATATTATGTAAACTATAATGAAAAGGGTACTGCGTTCTAGAGCGTGTTTGAAAAAGGCTTTCTGCAAAGTGGGGCGTGCAGATTGCGGGAATACTTCTTCAAACACATTCTAGCAGTGCCCTTTGGTTAGTGCTGGCGGCAGGAGAAGAACAAATGAGTGAGAAAGTTACAGGCTATATAGATCATGTCATATTCCGCAATGATGAAAATGGATATACAGTTATGGTTCTTAAGACCGCGGATTCAGAGGAAGAGCTGACTTGTGTAGGAACATTTCCTGACGTTACACAGGGTGTGACCATTGAAGCTGAGGGACAGTTTTCCCAGCACCATATATACGGCAGACAATTTAATATCCAGTCTTATGCGGAAAAGGCACCAGAGGACACCCAGGCTATGGAACGTTATCTGGGTTCCGGAGCGATTAAAGGGGTAGGTGCAGCACTTGCTGCCAGAATTGTGCGGTGTTTTGGCGAGGATACCCTTAGAATAGTGGAAGAAGAACCGGAAAGGCTGGCGGAAGTCAAGGGAATCAGTGAGAAGAAAGCCAGAGAGATTGCAGTACAGGTGACTGAGAAGGCAGATATGCGAAAAGCCATGATGTTTCTGCAGAAATATGGCATTTCCCTGAATCTTGGAGCAAAGATATATCAGAAATATGGTCAGTCCGTATACAGTGTGCTTCAGGAGAATCCCTATCGTCTGGCAGATGATATCTCGGGAGTTGGCTTTAAAATTGCAGACACCATTGCGTCACGTATTGGTATACATGCAGATTCAGATTACAGGATCCGCAGCGGTATGATGTATACTCTTCTCCAAGCTTCAGGGGAAGGACATGTATATCTTCCGAAGGACGAACTGTTTGACAGAGCTTCCCAGCTGCTTCAGGTAGATGTTTCTTATATGGAGAAACATCTGATGGATATGGCAATTGACCGGAATGTTGTTTTAAAAGAGAATGACAGAGAGGTACTGGTTTATCCAAGCCAGTATTACCGCTTGGAACTGAATACAGCAAGAATGCTCACTGAATTAAATATCCGTTATCCACAGAATGAGCAGATGATGGAGCGAAGAATTGCCCAGATTGAGAAAGAAACAGGTACTGTTTTGGAGGAAATGCAGAAGAAGGCTGTTGTAGAGGCTGCTGGAAATGGCCTTTTTGTACTTACAGGAGGACCAGGTACCGGTAAAACTACCACGATCAATGCAATTATTCGTTTTTTCGAGGGCGAAGGCGCAACTCTTCGTCTGGCAGCACCTACAGGACGCGCAGCCAAGCGAATGACAGAAGCTACAGGTTATGAAGCACAGACAATACATCGGCTTCTGGAATTGAACGGTGTGCCGGATGAGGATGGCAGAGAGTCTCAGGGTGTTCATTTTGAACGGAATGCAGAGAATCCGCTGGATACAGATGTAATCATTATTGATGAGATGTCTATGGTGGATATTTTTCTTATGCATTCACTGCTTCTTGCGGTGACTGCGGGAACCAGGATCATTCTGGTAGGAGATGAGAACCAGCTGCCAAGTGTAGGTCCTGGAAATGTGCTGCGGGATATTATTCAAAGCGGCGTTTTTCCAGTAGTAGAACTGAAGAAAATTTTCAGGCAGGCCTCTCACAGTGATATTGTAGTAAATGCACACAAGATCCATAACGGAGAGCAGGTTTCCCTTGATAACAAAAGCCGCGATTTCTTTTTCCTGAAGAGATATGATGCCGATATTATTATCCGCGTGGTCATCGCACTGATTCAGGAGAAACTGCCGAAGTATGTGGATGCAAGACCTTTTGAAATACAGGTTCTGACTCCAATGCGAAAGGGGCTTCTGGGCGTAGAGAGGATGAACCAGATCTTACAGAGATACCTGAATCCACCAGAATCAGGTAAAAAAGAGAAAGAAATTGGAGACCGGCTTTTCCGTGAGGGAGACAAGGTTATGCAGATTCGGAACAACTATCAGCTGGAATGGGAAGTCCGGGGGAAATACGGAATTCCTGTAGAAGAAGGGGTGGGCGTATTTAATGGAGATACTGGCATTCTGAAGGAAATCAATGAATTTGCAGAGACTGCCACTGTGGAATTTGAGGATGGACGTTTCGCTGACTATTCTTTTAAGCAGCTGGAAGAATTGGAACTTGCCTATGCTATAACCATACATAAATCCCAGGGCTCAGAATATCCGGCAGTTATTCTGCCGCTCCTTTCTGGCCCCAAGATGCTGATGAACCGCAATCTTTTGTATACAGGTGTTACAAGAGCCCGGAAATGTGTTACTGTAGTTGGAAGTGAGGAGACTTTCGGGGAGATGATCCGCAATGAGAAGCAGCAGAAACGTTACAGCTCTCTTTGGGCAAGGATACAGGAACTTTCTGGATCTGTTGTATCCAAGACGGTGTCCTCTGTGTCACAGGATTCTTAGGAACAGCCATCAGTTGATCTGTCTGGACTGTGCCGGAGATTTAAGACCTGTATCGGGGCCACGGTGTTACAAATGCGGAAAACCGGTAAATGGAGATGAAGAATACTGCAGGGACTGCGGCGCCCATCCAGGCGCTTTTGACCAGGGACGCGGGATTTTTCTCTATGATGACCGGATGAGATACTCTATAATGAAATATAAATATTTTGGTTGTCAGGAATACAGCCGCTTTTATGGAAAAGCATTGTATATCTACGGAAAAGATATGCTTGCATTATGGAAGCCGCAGATAATCATTCCGGTTCCGCTTCATAGAAGAAAGCAGCGCATAAGAGGGTTTAATCAAGCTGAACTTCTGGCGAAAGAACTGTCCCGTTATGCTGGGATTCCTGTAGATACTGCTATTCTAAAAAAGTGCCATGCTACCCGATCACAGAAAAAACTGGATGCGGCTGAAAGAAAGAAGAATCTTCAAAAAGCTTTTCAGGTTGTAGGAAATCCTGCAGGAATGCGTATCTTGCTTATTGATGATGTATATACTACTGGAAGTACCATGGATGTGCTGGCAAAGCTTCTGCTGGAAAAGGGAGCATCCCATGTATATTTTCTCACGCTGTGTATTGGAAACAACAGGTAAAAAAATGCTTTTCATGGCATGGGATATATGATACAATCATCCTGTATGAGTATAGCTTTTCAGCTTTAAAAGAAACGCATAAGGAGCCATTTATGATAAACGAAGAAAAAGTAAAGATAATGGACCGGCTTGCTGTATATGAGAAACAGGAAGGCAGAAAGTATCTTCCAGTAAGCAAGTACTACAGGAGTGACTATATTGGTCTGGCGCTGATTAAGAATTTCTTTCTTGTAACAATTGGATATGGATTGATACTGGCTGTGATTGCAGCGTATAATTTGGAATATCTGCTGGATAATGTGCACAAGATGGATCTGATCTCTCTTGGAGTTGTAGTCCTGGGGGGATATATAGGGATATTGGTATTATATTCTGTGCTGACATATATCCAGTACACTGTGAAGTACCATAAGGCGAAGAAGAGTGTAAAACAGTATTACACTCAGCTGACGAAATTAGAGAAAATCTATACTCGTGAAGAAAAGAAATTCGCAGGACGTGAAATGTCAGGAGGATATAGAAAATGACAGCATTACTTGAGTTAAAGCAGAAAATAAAAGAAATATACGGACAGTATGAAATGTATATCCTGCCTGTAATGAAGTTTGTTCTTGCACTGGTTTATTTCCTGTGGATCAATGCGAATATGGGATATATGTCTCGCCTGAATAATGTATTTTTAGTACTGATCCTGGCATTGATCTGTTCCATTTTGCCGTCTTCCGCTATGATGTATATTGGTTTTGTGCTGATCCTTGTTCACAGTTATGCACTTGGAATTGAAATTGCGGCATTTATGCTTGTTCTGATCCTTCTGATGATGATCTTTTTCCTGAGGTTCAGTGGTGAACAGAATGTAACATTTGTATTTACACCGCTTTCCTTTGCATTCAGCCTTCCGGCATTACTTCCTATTGGAAGCGGACTTATGGAGAGCAGTTTATCTGCAATTCCGGCTGGCTGCGGTGTGGTTATGTATTATTTTATCCGTTTTTTAAGATCACAGTCAACAATTCTTGTGAATCCGGATCTGGAGATGACAGATAAGCTGCAGATCATGGCTGACGGTCTGGTACAGAACTGGGGAATGTGGATTGCAGTTGTTGCTTTTGTAGCAGTTATCCTTCTGGTACATCTGATCCGTACCCGCTCTTTTGATCATGCATGGAGGATATCTATTATTACAGGCGGTGTTGCCTATGTGTTTATAATGCTTGTTGGAAGTTTTGGAATGAACCTGAATGCAACTGTTGCAATGGTTCCGCTTTTGATCTGTACGATTGCAGCTGTTCTCCTGGCACTTGTGCTTGAGTTCTTTGCATTTGGAGGAGATTACAGCCGTGCAGAGCGTCTGGAGTATGAGGATGATGAGTACTTCTATTATGTAAAAGCAGTTCCCAAGGCTTCTGTTGCAACTTCCGAGAGAAGTATTAAGAAAATAAATGCAGAACCTGTTCGTGAAGAGCGCAAGGCAGAGGACAACTCTGGTACTTATGCCAATCCAATCTTCCGACAGGATGAGAAGCCTAAAAGAAAGAAAGCTTCTCCAGCAGCAGACAGAAAGCCAAGACAGGCAGAGAAACCTGCTGCTAAGGATATTGATTTTGAAAAAAAGCTTGAAGAATCTCTTAAAGATCTTTAAGGTTACTGCTTGGCAGTGAATGGTAACAAAGAAAGGAGTACACTATGCAGGATATGGCAGTCAGATTATCAGGATATTTGTCAAAACTCTCCCTGCCCAGTCTGGGAGTAACAGACATACTGGAGATTGCCCTGATTTCCTTCTTTATCTATCAGTTTATGGTGTGGATCAAGTTTACCCGCGCTTATACTCTGTTGAAGGGAATTCTGATAGTACTCCTTTTTATTTTATTTGCATATGTGTTGAAAATGAATACGATCCTCTGGATCATTAAGAATCTTTCTACTATACTTCTTACCAGTGTTGTTGTTATTTTCCAGCCAGAACTTCGGAAAATGCTGGAGCAGCTGGGACAGAAGAAGTTTATGGCTTCTATTTTCCCTTTGGATGCCGGCAAAGAGGTACAGGAAAGGTTTACAGATAAAACAATCAATGAGCTTGTGAAGGCATGTTTTGACATGGGAGAAGTAAGAACTGGCGCATTGATCGTCATTGAGCAGAATATCCGCTTAAGTGAATATGAGCGCACAGGAATTAATGTGGATGCAGTTCTTACAAGTCAGCTCCTGATCAATATTTTTGAACATAATACACCACTCCATGATGGCGCTGTCCTGGTGCGTGGCAATCGAATTGTAGCAGCTACCTGTTATCTGCCTCTTTCCGATAATATGGAGCTGAGCAAACAGCTTGGAACCAGACACAGAGCTGGTGTGGGAATTAGTGAAGTAAGTGATTCCCTGACAATTATTGTTTCAGAAGAAACCGGGCAGGTGTCCATGGCCCAGAACGGACAGCTCAGCAGAGGTCTTACCAGTGCTGAACTGAGATCTGCATTGATCAAGGCTCAGAATAAAAAGGTTGTAACTAACAGTAAACTGCGTCATCTGTTGAAAGGAAGAATGAGACATGAAGAAGACAAAGCTGACTAGGAATTTTACCTTGAAGATCATGTCTGTTTTCATCGGATTTCTGATCTGGTTTATTGTGGTAAATGTGGACAATCCGGTATCCAGTAAAAGTATCACCATTGCCGGAGAAAATGTAGAACTCCAGAATACGGCTTATGTGGATAGTGCAAACATGATGTGTATGCAGGATGATGATCCGGATCCTATAAGGGTTACAATCACAGGAGAGAGAAGACTTCTTTCCAGGATTACTCAGACCAATATAACCTTGACGGCAGATCTGCAGCAGGCAGGAAGCCTTGATACAGATCCGGTTATGGTTCCGATCACTGCCTCCTGTCCGGGAATCAGCCCCGAGAATATTAAAGTGACACCACAGTATCTCAGTGTCAGACTGGAAGAAAAAGTAACACAGGAGTTTCTGGTTAATGTAAATTACGGTTCCAGCCAGCCGGGCAAGGGCTACGAGGTTGGTTCCCAGACTGCAAGTCCGGAGAAAGTTAAAATTACAGGTCCGAAATCTCTTGTGAATAAAATTGATAAAGTAAATGCGACCGTTGATGTTGATGGCCGAACAAAGGATTTTTCCGAAGAGGCAGAACTGAATATTATTGATAAGAATCAGGACAGTCTTGCCGGAAGAATGGCTTATCTCACCATAGATAATACCAAAGTTGTTGTTACAACTAAATTTTGGAAGATTCGCACAGGCGTTAATATTGGTGCGGACTATGTAGGTGTGCCGGCAGATGGCTATCAGGTGGAGAGTGTGACTACTGTTCCGGATACTGTAAGTATTGCGGGAACAGATGAGGCATTGGAGACTCTGAAGCAGAATGACAACACGATCTGGATAGGCGGTACTGATATTGATATTACAGGAGAGACAACTGATATTGAGAAGAAAGTCAGTCTGAAAGATGTGCTTCCTGAGGATGTGAAGCTGACAAGCGGAACCAGTGAGGACGTTTGGGTGAAGGTAAGTATTTTACCTATTGGAAGTCATTCATATGGTCTTCCCTCCAATCAGGTTACGGTAGATAACCTTGCTGATAATCTTCTGGTAACATTTGGAACAGATAAGATTGAAATCCGCGTGAAAGCAACAGCTGGAGAGCTTGATGACTTTAATCTTGACGAAGTGAAAGCTTCTGTTGATCTGAAGGATATGGAAGTAGGAAGCTATCAGATCCCTGTGACTGTGAAGCTGCCTAAGGGATTTGAACTTCTGGATGATGTGGTTGCAGATGTGACTATATCAGAAGTTTCCAATTCAGATACTAATAATGAATGAGCTGTTGTTTACGGATAACGTTTGGCAAAATATATTGCCATGGATCCAGAGAACAGCAGCAATAAGGGAGAGAAACTATGGTAAGTGAGAAAGTAAGGGTGAACAATCCTTCCGGCCTTCATTTACGACCGGCAGGCATTCTTTGTAAGGAAGCTATGAAATATAAATCTCTTATAACATTTCAGTATGGTCAGGGGTCTGCCAATGCCAAAAGCGTGCTCAGTGTTCTGGGCGCGTGTGTGAAATGTGGTGATGAGATTACTATATTTTGCGAAGGCGAGGACGAAACAGAGGCTTTAAGAAATCTTGTAACTGTTATCAACAATGGTTTAGGAGAATAAGATTTACAACGTTACAATAGGGAGGCATAAAAGTGAAAAAGAGAGTAGCAGCCGCAGTTTTAGGGATTATGTTAAGTGTGTCCATGGGTCTGGAAGTTCCAGCCGCAGCTTTGGATAGCGGATTTGAATCCGGATTTACATCTGAACAGGCAGCAGATGTGCAAACAGAAGACGGAGCAGAAGCAGTACAGCCGTCTGAGGATACAGAGGCACCTGCGGATACGGCAGCAGCTGAGGAGCAGCAGGCACAGGAAAGCCAGGACAAGGAAGAACATACAGACAGTGAAAATTCAGGAGAAAGTACAGATGGTTTTTCCGATGGCTTTACTTCAGGTGAAACAGTGGAGGAGAATGGAAGTACTGCTCCGGTAGATGGATTTGAAGCTGTTCCTGAAGGCACATTGGATGGGACTCAGGAAGTACAGGCAGATAATTCAGACGGAGTATTTGACTGGAAAGAATGGGAGCAGACAGCTGATGGTTTTAAGCTTCGCAAGAAGAAATCAGCTGTAAGTGCAGCTGCTGAGGCTCAGAATGTGGCTGGTTCTGATGAGATTCAGGCTTTTGATGAAGTCCAGGAGAATGGCGAAGCAGCAGGTACGGAAAGTGTAGAGGCTGAAGGAACAACTGCTCAGGCTGAATATTATACTGCGGCAGATGGAATTGTAGAGATTACTACAAGAAACGAGGCTGGAGCAGTTCATACAGGAAGTTATCTGTTTGATGCCAATGGATTTCTGGTTACTGGCATTAAGACTTTAGCTGGAACGGAGAGTGCAAATGGGGCTGTTGGTGAATTCTATTTTACAGCTTCCGATAGTGCACAGGCATATACAGAATATAATGGACAGGGTGCTGCACTGGTTCCGTGGAAGACCACACTTGGTCAGATGAAGAAAGATTACTGGCTGTGGAACAAAGAAAGCAGAAACTTCCATTATTATGGCGCAGATGGTAAGGCATTAACCACTGCACAGTTAGATGAAGCCGCCAAGGCAAATAATACATATACAGGATATTATAAGATTAATGATGAGTATTATTGTCTGGATGAGAATGGAACACCACGTACTGGGGATGTTACTCTGACCGTAAACGGAGTAGCTGCACAGTACTACTTCCAGCCAGCAGAAACAGATCAGGAAATTCCAGGAAAGATGTACCGTGATGGATGGAAGAGTTTTGCAGGAACAGCCGGTGAGCAGTGGAAATATTATGATTCCGGTGAGCTGGACAGCAGTAAGATTGGACAGCTTATGGTTCATGGCGTTATTGTAACAGAGCTTGACGGACGTAAAGATGCGGAAAATTCCTATCTGATCGATAAGAATGGCTATCTTCTTAAGAAGACTATGAAGAAAGCAACAGATGGCAAATATTATCTGACAGATAAGAATGGCTGTATTTATAAGAATCGTATTGTCACTTATAAAAAGAAACAATATTATGTAACAAAAACTGGTGCAAGAGCAACCTGGAAAAAGGTATGGCATCGCTGTCCTGGGGCTGGAAACAGAATGTACTATTTTGGTTCTACTGCTGGCCGGATCGTGAAGAAAACCGGATGGCAGAAAGTAACCACCTCTAAGGGGAAATTCTATGGTTGGTTCCTGTTCAATAAAAAAGGAAAGCATTATGCCAATACACTGAGAAACGGATATTATTTCAAAGCTGACGGAAGACTTGCCAGCGGAGTTACCGTAATCAATGGCAAGAGTTATTTCTTTAAACCATCTACATCTAATACAAGAAATGGCCAGATGGTTAAGAATGAAATGTTTGTTTACAAGAAAAAAACATATTTTGCAGACTCTAAGGGTGTACTTCGCAAGAGCGGATGGCAGAAGATTGATGGAAACTGGTATTACTTCAAGAATATGAGTCTTGTGAAGAATGCATTCGTGAAGAAAGGCAAAAAATACGGATATGTAGATGCCACTGGTAAGTTCACTACAGGCTGGGTGGTTGTAGACAATTCCCAGAATCTGGTTCGTTACATTAACCCGGATAAGAAGGGCTTTGTACAAAATGAATCCAAGTGGATTGATGGCAAGCTGTATTACTTTGATAAGAATGGTTACAGAATCAATGACGTGACAAATATTTACAAATCAGGATATACAGTTGAAGTGGATCGTGTAAATGGTGTTATGACAATTTATGCAGATGCGAACCGTACAATTCCGGTTAAGACCATTCGTGTTTCAGTAGGAAATCCTGGAACAGATACTCCGACAGGCAGATATAAACTGACAAGATACAGCAGATGGCAGGCGCTTATGGGACCGTCCTGGGGACAGTATGGTACTCATGTAGATGGTGCTGGTCAGGGCGGAATTTTCGTCCACTCTATTGCATGCGGCTCAGCAAACAGCTATAATTTGCCGGTTAGTGCATATCTTAAGCTTGGAAGCCCGGCTTCCCATGGCTGTATCCGTACCTGTGTTGCCGATGCAAAATGGGTATATGAGAACTGCAATGGTTCCACCATTTATATTTTCGATGGAACCTATAAGTCTGACGAAGTATTCAAAGGACCGCTGGGACGTCGCGCAATTACCCCGCTGAAGGGAATTAAGAATGGCGGATACTACGATCCGACCGATCCGGCAGCTTAATAGCTTACTCTGAAAGATATTTGTTGATAAAAAAAACGACATAAAAAGCCAAAAAGGGTGTCTTAAAATTATCAGATTTGATGATTTTAAGGCACCTTTTTACTGTTTTGGAGAATAACATTGAAATTTGAAAATGGAAACTGTATAATAACAAAGTAACACATTTTTAACATCTTGTAAGAAACAAGCGAATATGGGAAAACGGTAAACACTACTGGTCCGGTAAGGAACGTAACCTGAAACTGTTTATCAGGAGGAGATATGGGAAAATGGAAAAAATGGCTGTCTGCCGGTTTATTTACAGCTATGCTTGGAACTGCAATAATTGCAGGACCAACTGCAGATGTAAGTGCCAATGCAGGAAATAAGCCATATAATATTGAAAATGTTTCACCAGATGCGCATCTGGCACCAAGTGTAGGAGATTCCTCTTCCAAGACAAGCTCAAAGGCATGGCACAAAATTGACGGAGTCTGCTACAATGGAAGTGGAAAGAAAGTAGAAGGAGCCATTACCAGAGGTATGGATGTCTCAGAATGGCAGGGAAAGATCAATTGGAAGGAAGCCAAAAAAGATCTGGATTTTGCCTTTGTGCGTATTTCCTATGGAACCAGACATCTGGATGATTATTATGACTATAATATGACTGAGGCAGAAGCAGCAGATGTGCCGGTGGGAACTTATGTATACAGTCTTGCCAAGACAAACAAAGAAGCACTTGCTGAAGCGCAGCTGGCTATTCGTCAGATGCAGGGACATAAGGTTTCCTATCCGGTAGCTTTTGACCTGGAAGATGAAGCTACATTGGGAACCTTGACCAGAAAGGAAATTTCCCAGATTGCTCTCACATTCTGTGATGAGATCCGCAAGGCAGGATATACACCAATTCTCTACATGAATCTGAATTGGTATAATAATTTTGTAGACTGGAACGTTCTGGAAGGCTCCGGTCTGGATGTCTGGATTGCAAGCTACGGAGATACAATTCTTGCACCGAGCGCCAGCAAATACAAATACACCATCTGGCAGTGCACAGCTGGTGATGAAGTTCCAGGTATGATCAGTACCAAGAAGCTGATCAGTGGAGTTCCCAAAGAGAACAATGTGGATCTGAACTTTGGCTATGTAGATTATACAACCAAGGTTGTTCCCAGATGGAATTCTCAGGAAGGCTATACCCCTGCAAAACAGCCTTTATATTCAGATCCCAAGCTTCACAAGAATGGCTGGACCACTGTTAAAGGCAGAAAATATTACTACACAAATGATAAAAAGGCCAACGGCTGGCTGGAAATTGATGGCAAGTATTACTGCTTTAGTTCCGTAGACGGACACTTATATAAAAGCAAGCTGATCAAGAAAGACGGCACTGCTTATTACGTGGACAAAAACGGTGTACGTGTAGAAAATAAAGTTGTGACAAAGAAAGGCAAGACCTACTATTTCGGAGCAGATGGCAAAGCCCTGACAGGTATGCGCAAGGTGGGCAGGAAATATTATTATTTCAGCACTACAACCTTTGCCATGGAAAAGAATTACAAATATGTAGCAGCCAACGGCAGCATTTACTATTTTGGAAGTAAAGGTTACCGTGCAAAGAACAAGTTTATCACCCTCACAGAGAATGGCAGGAAGAATACTTATTATTTTGGAAAAAATGGAAAGGCTTATAAGGGCTGGTACACTATCAAAGGAAAAAAATATTATTTCTACCGCGGAACGGGTGCTGGCGCAGGAGTACGTGCGCAGAACGTGAGCCTGACCAGTGCAGATGGACTCGTTTCCGTATTTAACAAAAATGGTGTATGTACCAAACAATACAGATAGGATGACCAGTAACCAATAATCTTGATTTATCAGACGGAATCATGTATATTAGAGCGTGTTTGAAAGATCTCCCACAAATTGTGATGCACATCTTGCAGAAAACCTTTTTCAAACACGTTCCAAGAAGTCGATAAGACTGTAAATTTGACTGAATATAAAATGAAAGATAAATAAGGAGAAAAGAAAATGGGAAAAATTAAAGTAACAAATTGTGATGATATTGAAGGATTAAAAGTAATCGAGCCAACCGTATTTGGAGATTCCAGAGGTTATTTTATGGAGACTTACAATTACAATGACTTCAAAGAGGCAGGAATTGACGTAGAATTCGTACAGGATAATCAGTCCAGCTCACGTTATGGTGTTCTTCGCGGTCTCCATTTCCAGCTTCATTATCCACAGGACAAACTTGTCCGCGTAGTAAACGGAGAAGTGTTTGATGTGGCTGTAGATTTAAGAGAGGGCTCCAAAACTTATGGAAAATGGTACGGAGTTGTTCTTTCAGCAGAGAATAAGAAACAGTTTTTTATTCCGAAGGGATTTGCACATGGCTTCCTGGTTCTTTCTGAGAATGCTGAGTTTACTTATAAATGCTCCGATTTTTATCATCCAAACGATGAGGGCGGTCTGATCTGGAATGATCCGGACATCAATGTACAGTGGCCGATTCCGGAAGGTATGGAGCTGATCTTCTCTGACAAGGATCAGAAATGGGGCAGCTTTAAGGAACTTAACAGATAGGAGACTGTAAATGCTTAAGTCTATTTTTTCCCTGCCGGCGGATTTATATAAAAACCGCCGGCTAGTTATGAAACTGGCAAAAAATGATTTTAAGACCCGATATGCAGGTTCTTATTTTGGAACCTTCTGGGCTTTCGTTCAGCCGGTGGTAACAATTCTGGTATACTGGTTTGTATTTTCAGTGGGGTTCCGGTCCAACACAGATGAACTGGGAGTCCCTTTTGTGCTTTATCTGGTAGCTGGTATTGTGCCCTGGTTTTTCTTTTCTGATGCGCTTTCCGGAGGTACCAATTCGCTTCTGGAATATAATTACCTTGTAAAAAAGGTAGTGTTCAACATTAGCGTCCTTCCAGTGGTAAAAATAATTTCCGCTTTATTTGTACATGGCTTTTTTGTACTACTGGCAATTATTCTTTATATATGTAACGGAAGATTTCCTGACTGGTACTACCTTCAGATATTGTATTATAGTGCATGCGTCTTTTTTCTTGTGTTGGGACTTTGCTATGCTACCAGCGCAATTGCAGTCCTTTTCCGCGATCTGAACCAGATTATTGGTATCGGATTACAGGTTGGAGTATGGTTGACTCCTATTATGTGGGTGTCAGAGAGCATGATCGGTGCCAACAGCCTTCTATACAAAATTCTTCAGCTGAATCCTGTATTTTATATTGTATCAGGATATCGTGACGCATTTATTATCAAGCGCTGGTTCTTTGAAAGACCAGTCTGGACATTATATTTCTGGATATTTGCCATCTGCTGCTTCCTGTTTGGAAACTGGATCTTTAAGCGGCTTCGGGTTCATTTTGCAGATGTTCTGTAAATAGGAGAAAAGCAGTTATGAATCGAAATGTATTCAGCGAAGAGGGAAGGTAACGGCTCATGAGACATGTTCGATGAAGTACAGAACTGTAGAGGAACTGGGCAGTTACAAAGCGGATAGAAAAGAAAGGAAACAACGTGGAAAGTAAAAACGCCATTGAAATAAGAAATTTGTCCAAGATGTATAAGCTCTATAACAGACCACTGGACCGCCTGAAGGATTCTCTGGGGCTTAGTCGTAAGAAGCTGTATAAAGAACATTATGCACTTAAGGATGTTAGTTTTGATATTGGAGAAGGAGAATGCGTTGGTATTATTGGAACAAACGGCTCCGGAAAATCCACTATTCTGAAAATTATTACCGGTGTACTGGCTCCTACAGCCGGAACCGTAACCGTAAATGGAAGAATTTCGGCTCTTCTGGAACTGGGAGCCGGATTTAATCCGGAATATTCTGGTATGGAAAATATTTTCCTGAATGGTACCATGTTAGGTTTTTCCGAAGAAGAAATCAACGCAAGGCTGGATGAAATCCTCAGTTTTGCTGATATTGGTGATTTTATCCATCAGCCGGTAAAGACCTACTCCAGTGGTATGTTTGTACGCCTGGCCTTTGCTGTGGCTATCAACATAGATCCGGAGATCCTGGTAGTGGATGAAGCACTTTCTGTAGGTGATGTATTTTTTCAGGCGAAATGCTATCATAAGTTCGAGGAATTTAAGAAACAGGGCAAAACTATTTTGTTTGTAAGTCACGACCTGGGAAGCATTTCCAAATACTGCGATCGTGTTATTCTTTTGAATCAGGGTGTCATGCTGGACGAGGGCACGCCTAAAGCTATGGTAGACATGTATAAGCAGCTTCTGGTACATCAAGATCCGGTGAAACAGGCAGAAGGCTCAGAGACAAAGAAAGAAGACTGGAAACAGGGATTCCTTGTGAACCCAAACACATTGGAGTATGGGGAAAAACAGGCTGAGATCACAGACTTCGTTGTAATAGATTCCAAGGGACTTCAGACCAACACGATCGAGAAGGGGTCTAAATTTCAGATTAAAATGCGCATTCATTTTCATGAAAGCATTCAGCAGCCTATTATGGCTTTCACGTTCAAGAATATTCAGGGAACTGAGATCACAGGAACCAACACTATGTATGAAGGTGTGAATGTGGAACACACAGACGCAGGGGATGAGTGTGTAGTGGTTTTTGAGCAGAAAATGGATATGCAGGGCGGGGAATATCTTCTCTCCTTTGGATGTACCGGTTATCGGAATGGAGATTTTACCGTATTCCATCGTTTATATGATGCATGCAACATAACTGTGGTTTCTTCCAAAAATACAGTTGGATTCTACGATATGAATTCCAAAGTGTGGATAGAGGAATAATAAAATATGCAGGAAAAAATCGGAAACGTAACATTAGATTATGAATATTACCCAGGTGAGGATCTGTACAGCGATGGTCCTGTGGAAGAAGAACTCCTGGAAATTGCGAAAAATTATCAGGAGAAGGAACTAAACCAGTTGATCTATGAGCGAAACAGCTGGCCGGTCCTTTATCATTTTTCACATATTCGCCAGAACATTCTGGAGTGGCTTCCTATCACAAAAGAACAGAAAGTTTTGGAAATCGGGTCCGGATGTGGACCGATCACAGGAGTTCTCGCGCGAAAAGCCAAAAGTGTCACCTGTATCGATCTGTCAAAAATGCGCAGCACCATCAATGCATATCGAAATCGCGAATGCGATAATGTGAAAATTATGGTAGGTAATTTTCAGGATGTGGAGAGTAGCCTTACTGAGAAATATGATTACATTACCCTGATCGGTGTGTTTGAATATTCCCAGGGCTATATCGGGACAGCACAGCCTTATGTGGAAATGCTCCGACGCATTGCCCGCCATCTGGCACCGGGAGGCAGAATCGTGATCGCGATTGAGAACCGGCTTGGTCTGAAATACTGGGCCGGCTGCACCGAAGATCATGTGGGAAAATATTTTGAAGGACTGGAGAACTATCCGGATACCAGAAGTGTGCGGACTTTTTCCAGAAAGGAACTGTCTGATATTATTGACCAGGCTGGTGAATTTAAGACTACTTTCTATTATCCATATCCGGATTACAAATTCCCGATGACTATTTATTCAGACAAGCGTCTGCCGAAGAAAGGCGAGCTTCGGGATAATTTCTGCAATTTTGACCGTAACAGAATACAATTGTTCAATGAGGGAAAAGTATACGATTCTCTCACTGATGCAGGACTTTTTCAGGAATTTTCCAATTCATTCCTGGTGATTGTGGAAAGGAAGGAAAACAAATGAAAGAGATTATTTTCAGTAAATATTCCAATGAAAGAAGCCGTTCCTTCGCAATCCGCACTGACATTGTGGAAGAAGATGGGAAAAGATGGCTGGAGAAAAAATGGCTGTATCCGGAAGGAAAAGAACACGTTCTTCGTATGAAAAAATGGAATCAGAAGCTTGATCAGATGTATGGGGAAGTTCCGTTTCTGAGCAACAAGTGCGAGATAGGCGAAGACTGTGCTTATTTTGAGTATCTGGAACAGGAGAATCTTGCAGAATATCTGGATGATCTGCTGGGAAAGGGAGAAAAGGAAAAAGCTGAGAAAATTTTCACAGAATATCTGGAAAATGTACAGAAGCTTCACAGCAAGAAGCCGTTCACAATAACTGAGGAATTCAAAAATGTTTTCGGTGATGTGCCTATGCCTGGCGGACTGACATGTACAGATGTTACGAATATTGATATGATCTGTGACAATGTTGTAATGACCAGTCCATATACGCTTCTGGACTATGAATGGACATTTGAGTTTCCTGTTCCCTGTGAATTTGTACTGTATCGGATCATCCATTACTATATACAGACGCATAAAGTGCGTGAAGTGCTGAATGCAGCCGGATTTTATGAGAAATTTGGTATTTCAGAAGTGATGAGAACCAGTTTTTCCAGAATGGAAAGCGGTTTTCAGGTATATATCACAGGCACGCATGTTCCTATGAGGGAGATGTATGCCACAATGACTCCAGGGGTGGAATATCTGTCCCTGAGTAATCTGGGACCGCTGCAGGTATATTTCGCAGAACAAAGAGGTATGTATTCTGAAGCAAGTTCTGTAAAAAGGCCTATTATGGCCGGAAAGGTAAAATGCACCTTGAATCTGCCGAAAAGCTGCAGGTTTATTAGAATTGATCCAGGTGATCATCCGTGTACGGTACATCTTGCAGCAATCCGCTTTGACAGGATGCCTGCTTCCCTGGATGGGGTTCTGACACCCGAAGGAACAATCTGCGGCAGCTGGGCCTTCCTTTCGCGGTTTGATCCCTGTATTGTAGATATAGAGGTTCCGGAAGGTGCTAAGAATCTTACACTGAATCTGGAGATTGATGAGGCAAAAGAAGATATGCTGAATGAGATCTGCTCCCTTGAGGTGAGAAGCCACAGTCTTAAAGGAGTGCTTGGAGAGCGGGCGAGAGAAGCAGTGGGCCGTCTGAAAAATGGTCGGGAATCTTCTGCAAAGAAAGGAAAGTAGAATGAATCAAAAGGTAATGCTGGTTGAAAAAGAACGGTTTCTTTTGAATGATAATTGCAAATATATGATCACAGGAAGGGTTTCAAAGGAAGCAGATATAGAGTGTTATCTGGATGGTATCCGTCTTCCTTCTGAGGCAAACCTGATTACTGTGATGACCGGATTTATGAGGGCTGTGGAGACGAAAAATCCAGGAGGCAAATGGGTGGAGGTACTAGTTACCCTGCCTGAAAATTTGCAGAATTACAAAAAACTTGAGGTGTACGCTGTTAACGGAAAGGAGCGTTTCCTCTGGTATAAGATGAAAACCCCGGATCTTATGAGAAAACAGGGAAAACCTCAGCTTTTTGTAGATGGGGAATCTATAGTCAGAGAGCAGAAGAAGGTTATCCTTGCCGGCTGGGCGGTAGGAACTACACCGGTTTCCCTGCAGGTATATGATGAAAATAAAAAGCCTGTGAAAATAACCCTGAAGCGGAATACCCGAATGGACGTGGCAGAAATGTTTCGGGAATGCGAAGTGAATAAGGATTGCGGATTCCATATCCAGGCAGAAAATGTATCTGGAAAGAAGGCTTATCTTGTTGCAAAGGATGAGAACGGAAAAAAGGCAGTCTACCAGATTGGTATTTCAAAGGGCGAACGCTTTAAGGCAAAAGCCAGCCTTTATTCGAAAAAGGCAATGGAGAATTATCGTTCCAATGGCATTCATACTGTGATCCGGAAGTCGCTGATTAAGCTGGAAGCATTGAGCAAGGGAGACGGTCTTTACCAGACCTGGCTGAAGGAGAACAGGGTTACTAAGAAAGAACTGAATCAGCAGAGAAAGACTGTTTTTCAGGAGAACATTAAGTTTAGCCTTGTGGTTCCTCTCTATAAGACGGATAAGTACCTTTTGAAGGCTCTTGTGGATTCTGTGCTGGCGCAGACATACAGCAACTGGGAACTTTGCCTTTCAGATGGAAGTGGAGCAGATTCTCCGATCCGCAGTATTCTGGAAGAGTATCAGAAAAAGGATCCAAGGATCAAAGTTGTTTTCAATGAGAAACAGCTGCAGATTTCAGACAATACAAATGCTGCTATTGGAATTGCCACTGGAAATTATATTGCATTTGCAGATCATGATGATACCCTGGCAGAGGAAGCTTTTTATCAGATGGCAAAGGAAATCTCACAGCATCCGGAGGCGGAGCTTATTTATTCTGATGAGGATATTATTGATATAAGAGGAAATCGGCTTTTCCCTCATTTTAAGCCGGATTTTAACCCTGATTATCTGTGCTGCGTAAATTATATCTGCCATCTGGTGGTTGTAAAGAGAACACTTCTCGACCGAACAGGACTTCTGAGACCAGAATATGACGGTTCTCAGGACTTTGATTTTCTGCTTCGCTGCACGGAGCATACAGACAGTGAGAAGATCCGCCATATTCCCAAAATTCTGTATCACTGGAGAAGCCATGAGGGTTCCACTGCGGGCAATCCGGATGACAAGCCATATGCAGTGATCGCAGGAGAAAAGGCACTTGCAGGGCATTATGAGCGCATGGGAATTAAGGCAGAGGTGGAATACACTGGATGCCCGGTCGTTTTCAGAACCCATTTTGTTATAGAGGGTGACCCGAAGGTATCAATTCTGATTCCGAATAAGGATCATACAGAGGATTTGAATAAATGTGTGACTTCCATTCTGGAGAAGAGCACCTGGAAAAATATCCAGATTATCGTAATTGAGAATAACAGTGAGAGGGAAGAGACCTTCCACTATTATGAGAAACTTGAAAAACGATATTCCCAGGTAAAAGTGGTTACATGGGATGGTCCCTTCAACTATTCAGCAATCAACAATTTTGGTGCAAAATATGCGGATGGAGATTATTTACTTCTGTTGAATAATGATACAGAGGTTATTACTCCAGAGTGGCTGGAGAACATGATGGGCTATTGCCAGAGAGAGGATGTGGGCATTGTAGGCGCCAAGCTCCTTTACCCGGATAATACGGTTCAGCATGCTGGTGTCGTGGTAGGAATCGCAGGTTTTGCAGGACATATTCTTACCGGATATGACAGATATGCCACAGGATATTTGTGGAGACTGGCAACTACACAGGATGAGAGTGCAGTAACAGGCGCCTGTCTGATGGTGAAGCGAAGCGTTTTTGAGGAACTTCATGGGCTGGATGAAAGCTTTGCAGTGGGACTGAATGATATTGACTTCTGTCTTAGGGCAAGGGCACTTGGTAAATTGGTTGTATTTACTCCGGAGGCCTGCCTGTACCATTATGAATCTAAGTCACGCGGACTGGAGAATACGCCGGAGAAGAAGGCGCGTCTTCAGAAAGAGGTGGATCATTTCCGGGAACGTTACAGAGATTTTCTGAAAAAGGGTGATCCGTATTACAATCCGAATCTGAGTATTGTGAGAGGGGATTGTGCATTCAGGATGGCGTATGAGAAGAAGGATGAAATAGTTTGATGCAGAACTAATATAAAAACCCAGTCGGGAGAGGAAGATACCCTGTCCCGACTGGGTTTTTTATTAGGATTTTACAATTTTCACGATCCTCCAGATCAAAAGAATCAGAAGAAGTAAGAATACACCGGCAATTACAAAATACGGAATTTCAGTGTGATTATCGGAGTAGTCCTTGGCAGCCTGCATGTGCTGCTGACCTTCCTGGACGGAGGCAGTATCATCAGACTGAACAACTTCAAGGACTGCAGATCCCACAGAAGTGCCGTTAAAAAGGTAGGTGCGGTCAATCTGGTCGCCGTTCTGGGAATCTTCTGTGGTAAGGCTATCGGCACCGGTGCCGGCTGGAACTACTACGTCACCGCCGGAGATAATGCTGAAATCGCTGTCTCCAAGGGATAAAGTTACAAACTGATCGAATCCATAATTGAGAATAGAGGCTGCATCAGGAGCTGTCTGACCGGAAGCACCTTTCAGGACTACGCTGATCAGAGTCATGCCATTTCGCTGGGCTGCACATACCAGTGTACTTCCGGAGGCTTCCGTATAACCTTCCTTACCGCCGATACATCCTTCATAAAATCCGGTGCTGCCAGTATCTGTCATGGTGAATTTGCTGGTCAGGTTACGGGCTGCCGCTTTATTGGTGGCAGGGATCGTGTAGCTGGTGGCTGCTGCGATGGTTCTGAAAGACTCATTCTGGATGGCGGCCTGCATGATCAGCGCCATGTCGTGGGCTGTAGTGTGCTGGTTGTCATCCGGAAGTCCGGTGGGATTCGTGAATACGGTATTGGTACATCCAAGCTCCTGTGCCCGGGTATTCATCTGCTGGACAAAGCCGTCTACAGAACCGCCTACATGCTCTGCAATCTGCAGTGCAATATCATTGGCAGAGGCAACCATAATGGCATACAGGCACTGCTCTACAGTGAAGACCTCGTCAACCTGTGAGGAAATACTGGCACCACCGTCTGTGACACCGGAAACTCCGGTGGCGGTCATGGTAACCTCATCTGTGAGCTGTGTATTCTCAAGAGCCAGAAGACAGGTCATGATCTTGACTGTACTTCCAGGGAAAAGTACTTCGTCTGCATTCTTGGAATAGAGAATGGTATTGGTGGTATTCTCCATGACTACAGCCGCTTCAGAAGAAATATCGGAAGCCTGTGGCCATCCGGAAATGGAATTGGTAGATATGGTACCTGATGCTTCAACTGCTGCACTCTGGTCTGCCTCTTCTGCAGATATGGGAACCTGGAAAAGAAGAGATGCGAAAAGACCAAGAGCCAGAAAAACTGAGGTTATCTTTCGCTTTTTCATAGTATAATGAACTCCTGTATTAAAATAATGGTATCTGCAGTGATGTCTGTGAACAGCATCGTAACACTCTTTCTGACAGTGCAGATACAATTCTGCTGCAAGTATAACATATAGTATATTTTTCCTGTAAAATAAAAAAATATAATACAAATATAATCATATCCTAAAATGTGGTTCAATTCAACCTTTCTTTTACAGCTTCCTTGCAAAATTGTTTCTTCAATGTTAAAATAGGGTCATTATAAAAGCAAAGGATTTTAATATGAGCGATAAAAACGGATCAGAGGGACGGATCCAGTGGTCTCGTTTCTTCAAAAAATTATCTCCTTACATGATCCAGAAGGGACTTTTGTATTTGAAGCATTATGGTCCCAGGGAGTTCTGGATACGGCTGCACGAGCGCTTTGAGCCGGAGGAGATCCCTTATGGTCCCTGGTACGCGGCATATGTGCCGGACCAGACGGTCCTTGACAAACAAAGAAAGAAAAAATTTGCTTACGCACCTCTTATCAGCGTGGTAGTTCCGGCTTATCGTACTCCGGAATTATTTTTGCGGCAGATGATCGATTCACTGGAAGCACAGACCTATGAGGACTGGGAGCTTTGCATTGCCAATGGAAGTCCGGAAGATCAGTCCATGAGAAAAGTGCTGGAAGAATACAGCAGCAGGGACAGGAGAGTACGCTGGCAGGAACTCACTGAGAATAAAGGGATTGCAGAGAACACCAATGCTGCATTTGCCATGGCAAAGGGAGAATTTGTGGGGCTTCTGGATCATGATGATCTTCTTGCGCCAAATGCTCTTTACGAGGTTGTGAATGCACTGAACCAGCATGAGCACGGGGATGCAGTATACACAGATGAGGATAAGGTGACTGCTGAACTGGACGAGCATTTTCAGCCGCACCTGAAGCCAGATTTTAATATTGATCTGCTTCGTTCCAATAACTATATCTGTCACTTTTTTGTTGTGCGGCGGCAGCTTGTAGAAGAAGTGGGCGGATTCCGCAGAGAATTTGACGGAGCACAGGACTATGATTTTATTTTCCGCTGTGTGGAAAAAGCCAGGGAAGTGGTGCATGTACCGGAGATTTTGTATCATTGGCGTACCCATAAGGCATCTACTGCTGATAATCCTGCAAGTAAGATGTACGCTTTTGAAGCAGGCAAACGTGCTATCGAGGCACATCTTGAGAGGACTGGAGTAAAAGGCACTGTAAGCCATACTCCAGATCTTGGATTTTACAGAGTGAAATATCCTGTACAGGGACATCCGCTTGTTTCCATTATCATTCCCAATAAAGACGAGAAGGAAACTCTGGAGAAATGCCTGGAATCTATTAAGAAGAACACACTCTACGACAATTATGAGATCATTATCGTGGAGAATAACAGCACTACAGATGAGATTTTTGATTATTACAGGAAGATTTCAGAGGATCCCAGGATCCATCTGATCTGCTGGAAAAAGGAATTCAACTATTCCGCGATCAACAACTTTGGGGTTAAAAATGCCAGAGGTGAATATCTCCTTTTTCTGAATAATGATGTAACGGTCATTACAGAGGACTGGATGGGAGAAATTCTGGGTGTGTGTCAGCGAAGAGAAGTGGGAGCAGTAGGCGTGAAACTGATCTATCCGGACAATACCATCCAGCACGCAGGCTGTGTGATCGGAATTGGTGGAATTGCAGGTCATATGTTTGTGGATATGCCTGCGGATCGTACCGGATATCTCCATAAGGCGTCTGTTTTACAGGATATGAGTGCTGTAACTGCAGCCTGTATGATGATGAAGCGCAGTGCTTTTGATAAAGTGGGCGGCTTCACAGAAGAACTTGCAGTTGCTTTTAACGATGTGGATTTATGTCTGAAGACTACGAAAGCAGGTTATCTGGTGGTTTATGATCCTTATGCAAGGCTTTACCACATGGAGTCCAAGACCCGCGGAGCAGAGAACAATGAGGTGAAAGTCAGACGTTTCCAGCGGGAAATCGAATATATGAGATGTAACTGGATCGATATTCTGAAGAACGGTGATCCCAATTATAATAAGAATCTTTCCCTGACCAAGTGGAATTATTCTTTAAGACCACTTCCGGGCATGACCGGCAAAAAGGAGGAAGACTAAGAAGACATTATGCAGGAAGTATCAGTCATTATTCCCAATTATAATGGGATGGCATATCTGGAGGGTGTGCTTTCAAGCCTGGAGCAGCAGGCGTTTCAGAATTTTGAGACCATTCTGGTGGACAATGGATCCTCAGATGGAAGCGTTGCCTTTGTAATGGGGAATTTTCCCTGGGTACACATTGTGGAGCTACCAGATAATTTCGGCTTTTCAAGAGCTGTAAATGAGGGGATTTATGCATCACGGACACCTTATGTGCTCCTTTTGAATAACGATACAGAAGTAGATAAGAATTTTGTAGGAGAAATGCTGGCAGCTATAAAGCGTCATAAGAAGGCCTTCTCCTGCAGTGCAAGGTTGATTTGTTATCATGACCGGGATAAACTGGATGATGCAGGGAATTATTATTCTGCTCTTGGCTGGGCATATGCCCGGGGCAAAGGGAAAGATATCCATTCCTTTGAGAAGGAGGGTCGGATATTTGCTTCATGCGCCGGTGCAGCTATTTACCGTAAGAAGGTTTTTGAGAAAATCGGATATTTTGATGAAGAGCATTTTGCATATCTGGAAGATATTGATGTGGGCTATCGTGCCAGAATCTTTGGATATGAGAACTGGTATGTGCCAACTGCACTGGTCTATCATGTGGGCAGCGGAACAAGCGGCTCCAGATACAATCAGTTTAAGACCAGATATTCTTCAAGAAATAATATTTATCTGATCTACAAAAATATGCCGGTTCTTCAGATTATTTTGAATCTTCCTTTTCTGGTGCCGGGCTTTGGCATGAAGATCCTGTTTTTTTTCCAGAAGGGAATGGGCAGGGAGTATGTGGCAGGAATTAAAAATGGGTTCCAGATCAGTCACAGAAATAAAAAAGTGAAGTTCCACATGAGAAATCTTGGAAGATATGCACGAATCCAGCTGGAATTGTGGTGGAATATAATTTACAGATTTATGGTATAAAAAGTTTGTGCAGAAGTGATTCGTTAGTATTTCGTAACTATTTTTCACATTAATGTATGAAGAATTTATTGCAATTCTGTTTTATCTATTATAAGATAGAGAAAGTCACAGACCAGATAGTGCTTAAAGCGTGAGATGTGGATGAAACGCGCAGCAGGAACAGGTTTGTGAAGGTTGCTGTGAGTGACAGAACCAGCAACATGCGAAGAAGGGCAGAGGTGGCAGAGATTGATTAAAGATAATCAGAAGAACTTCAGTCGGCTCCATGTCGTTATAGATGCCTGTGTAATTACGTTATCTTATATGTTTGCCTGGGCGCTGAGATTTATCGGACCTTTTGCAGCAAATGCTGTCCGGGCCAGAAGTTTCCAGCAGTATATGTCTGCACTGGTATTTATCCTGCCGGCATATATTCTGCTGTATCATGCGTTTTCGCTGTATGAACCAATGCGGATGCAGGGAAGACGTCTTGTGCTGTCTAATATTGTAAAAGCCAATTCTCTTGGTATTCTGATCACTACATTTATTTTGTATACCATTGAAGAAGGCGATATTTCCCGTTCTGTACTGTATATGTTTTATGGAATCTGCATTGTGGCAAGCTGGGGAGCAAGAATGTTCATTTTCTACAGCCTGCGCAAAATGCGAAAGAAAGGACTGAACCAGAAACAGGTAGTGCTGGTTGGGTACAGCCGGGCAGCAGAAGAGTATATTGACCGCATTCAGCAGAACCCTCAGTGGGGATATGTGGTAAGAGGCATTCTGGATGACAATATTACTGCAGGTACCATGTATAAAGGCGTCAAGGTGATCGGAAGAATTGCCAATCTAAACGTGATCCTGCCGGAGAACAGGCTTGACGAGATTGCGATTACACTGGGATTAAGTGAATATTACCGACTGGAGGAGATTGTAGCGCTTTGTGAGAAATCAGGAGTGCATACAAAATTTATTCCGGATTATAATAAGATTATTCCTACGAAACCATATACAGAGGATATTCTGGGACTTCCGGTGATCAATATCCGGTATGTTCCTCTTAGTAATACTTTTAATGCCATGATAAAAAGAATAATGGATATCTGTGGCTCCATTATTGGAATTATTGTGGCGTCGCCGATCATGCTGGTACTATGTGCGCTGATAAAGCTCACTTCTCCTGGACCGCTGATCTACCGTCAGGAACGTGTGGGTCTCCATAATCAGACTTTCTGGATGTATAAATTCCGTTCTATGGAGATTCAGCCGGAGGCAGAGGAGAAGAAAGCCTGGACAGTAAAAAATGATCCCAGGGTTACAGCAATCGGCAGATTTATGCGAAGAACCAGCCTTGATGAACTTCCCCAGCTTTTTAATATTTTAAAGGGAGATATGAGTCTGGTAGGGCCAAGACCTGAGAGACCATTTTTTGTGGAAAAGTTCCGTGAAGAGATTCCGAGATATATGGTGAAGCACCAGGTAAGACCCGGGCTGACCGGATGGGCACAGGTAAACGGATACAGAGGTGACACTTCCATCCGCAAGAGGATTGAGTGTGATCTTTACTATATCGAGAACTGGACTGTAGGGCTTGATATCAAGATAATGTTTATGACGATCTTTAAAGGATTCATTAATAAGAATGCGTATTGAGAAAGGAAAGAAAAATGGCAAGACCTGGTAGAAAAAAGAGGACTGCTTTGTTTATTGTGGAAATTATCTGTCTTTTGCTGTTTATTGGCGGATTGTATGTATATGGACAGATTGATTCCAGATTGAACAAGATTGAGACACCTCAGCTGGATGAGAGCAAGATTGTTACGAATGTGACAGCACCACAGATGTCTGGCTATACAACTTATGCACTTTTCGGAATCGACCAGCGCTCCAAGAATGCTGCGCTTGATGCACAGAACAGTGATACCATTATCATTGCAAGTATTAATAATGATACCAAAGAGGTGAAACTTGCTTCCGTATATCGTGATACTCTTCTGGATATTGGAAATGATACTTATACCAAGGCAAATGCTGCTTACGCATATGGCGGTCCGGAACAGGCCATTTCCATGCTGAATACCATGCTTGACCTGAAAATTACGGATTACGTAACTGTTAATTTTAATGCAATGGTAGCTGCAATAGATGCACTTGGCGGTCTTGATATTCCTCTTTCCTATGCGGAAATGGTGTTTATGAATGACTATTGTATAGAAACTTCCCAGGAGACCGGCAAAAGTTACACGCCAGTAGAACTGCCGGATCCCAAGCCGGAGAACGAGGAGGAAATCCTTGGAACATACCATCTGAATGGTGTACAGTCAGTTTCTTACTGTCGTATCCGTTACACTGCAAGCATGGATATGGGACGTACTGAGCGTCAGCGCCGTGTGATCGGAATGATGGTTGACAAAGCAAAGGCAGCAGGAATTACCACCATTTTCAATATTATGGACGAGGTATTTCCTATGATTTCCACATCCATCACGAAGACTGAGATTCTGAACCTGATTCCGACGCTGATGGGGTATAACATTGCAGATACTACCGGTTTCCCAGCCAAGTACAAATTTGCGGATGTGAAGAAGGCCAGCATGGTTGTTGCAGACACGCTGGAGGATAATGTAAAGGAACTTCATAAGTTTCTGTATGGTGCTGATGAGAATTACCAGCCGTCACAGAACATCGTGGAGGCGAATGCCCGGATCATTGAGCTTGTAGGCGGTGCAGATACCTTGGTTGACCAGTCTCCGATTGCAAGTAATGAAGCAGGAAATTCTTCTGATATTGTATGGCAGGGTGACGGAAGCGGAAACTATGATTACAACGATTATGGTGGAAGCGATTACGACAATAGCTATGATAACAGCTACGACAACAGCTATGATAACAGCTACGACAATAGCTATGACAGCGGAAACGACTATAGTGGAGACGATAGCGGCGATTATAGCGATGGCAGTTATGACAGTGGAAGTGATTCTGGCAGCAGTTACGATAATGGAGGAGACTACAGCGGCGGAGATTATAGTGGAGACAGCTCCGGCGATGGCGGTTTCGAAGATGGAAGCGGATATTGATCAGTAGATAAATATTCCATGATTGAAAATTTAAAGGGACCATCCGAAAGGAAGTGGTCCCTTTTTCGCGAAAAGGATGTGCGCTCTGCCAGCAGTGTTACCATATTGCAAAAGTATATTTATTCGTGCAGAGCCTGAAAGAGGAGAGATACTATGGAAACAGTTGACGTAATTATTCCTGCATACCGTCCGGGAAAAGAATTTGAGAAGTTGTTGGATTCTCTTTCCACACAGAATTATCCAGTGGAAAAAATTCTTGTTATGAATACAGAAGAGAAATTCTGGAACACGGCCTGGGAGAAAAAATTTCCAAAAGTGAACGTGGTACATTTAAAAAAGGCGGATTTTGACCACGGTGGAACCAGATGCCGGGGAGCAAGACTGTCTGATTCAGATATTATGGTATTTATGACTCAGGATGCAGTTCCGGCAGACAGAAATCTGATTGGAAATCTGATCCGTCCACTGCAGGAAAATTCCAAAGTTGGAGCTGCCTACGCAAGACAGCTGGCTCGGGAGGACTGTGCTTACCTGGAAAAATACACCAGAAGATTTAATTATCCGGAAACTTCTTCTATAAAATGGGAAAAAGATACTGGCATATATGGAATAAAAACTTATTTTTGCTCCAATGTGTGTGCAGCTTATAAGAAAAGTATTTATGAGGAAATTGGCGGTTTTGTAAAAAAAGCTATTTTTAATGAAGACATGATTTATGCAGGAACTATGGCAAAGCGGGGATATGGAATTGCCTATGCTGCAGATGCCTGTGTGATCCATTCACACAATTATTCATGCAGACAGCAGTTTCACCGGAATTTTGATCTGGGTGTTTCCCAGGCAGATCATCCGGAGATTTTTGAGGGAGTACCATCAGAGGGAGAGGGACTTCGCCTTGTGAAAAAGAGCCTGGCTTATCTTATAAAAACAGGGCATATCTGGCTGGTTCCCAAGCTGGCAGGGCAAAGTGGCTTCAAATATATGGGATATTTTCTTGGAAAAAGATATAAAAAGCTGCCGAAAAAGGTGATTTTGTTTTGTACTATGAACCGTGAATATTGGAAAAACGAGTAACTGTTCAGTGTTTTTACAGTTATGCACTTCGTGAATAGGGACTGTGGCTATGAAAGGTGACACTTTTTTTCGTGTCACCTTTTCTTAATGAATCTATCACATTTTCAACACAATTGCTTGCTAAACTTGTATCATAAATAAAAGAAAATGTTACAGAATGCTGCAGATTCCAACGTGAACAGCAGCACTGTTTATGAACATAGAAGGGAGCAGAAAATGAGTGATGAATGGAATTGGGGACAGGAGCCAGAGAAAACGGATGGCAGCTCCCAACAGCCAGAGAATACAGATGAATCCGGATCGGCTGCATCGGATCAGACAGCGGCCCCCGAAGATGAATTGAATGAAAATGTAACTTATCATTACAAATATACCAGCAGCAGAAATTCAGATGGTGCAGGAAGCACAGACAATGGAAATTATTACGCTTCCAGCAACAATTCAGATACTTCCGGAAATTCATCCAAAGACAGCGGTTTTGAGTCCCAATCTTCGGAACCCAGATATGCGCATTATCAGGTTGATGAACAGGAGAAGAAGCCTGAGGAAAAAAAGAAAGGAAGACATCACAGACTTCATAATGATAAGGCAGCATCTTCCGGTTTTGGAAGGAAAGCAGGAAATACTATTACGCTGGCTGTGATTTTTGGTCTGGTGGCAGGTCTGGTATTTCAGGCAGTGAATATGGTGTCGGATAAATATTTTAAGAAAGAAACTCAGACTGCAGTAGGGTCTGCAGAGACACTTACTTCTTCAGCATCTGCCAGTACCACGGCAGAAGAAAGCACAGATGCAGGCGAAGGCATCAATGCAGAAATCGTAGCAAATGAAAAAGGTCCCGTTGCAGGGGTTGCCCAGGCTGCAATGCCCTCAGTCGTGGCAATCACTTCAGTAAGCATGCAGGAAATTCGCAGCTTTTTCGGCTATGGAATGGAATATCCCAGTACAGGAAGCGGTTCTGGTATTATTGTCGGAGAGAATGATGATGAACTTCTCATTGCTACCAACAATCATGTAGTGGAGGGCGCTACTACACTGAGTGTCTGCTTTATCGGAAGTGATGTGGTAAGTGCAGAACAGGAAACTGAGAATTATATAAATGGAAATGGAGACTTGAATATTGATGGTGCAGTTTCCGCAAAGATAAAAGGAACTGACGAGGATACAGACCTTGCGGTGATTGCAGTTGAAAAAAGTGACATTCCGGAAGAAACCATGAGCCAGATTAAAATTGCCCAGCTTGGCAATTCGGATGATCTTGCTGTTGGTGAGCAGGTGGTTGCCATTGGTAATGCACTTGGTTATGGTCAGACTGTAACATCTGGCTGGGTAAGTGCCCTGGATCGCACTGTTCAGTCCGATTCCAATACTTATGAGGAGCTGATCCAGACAGATGCAGCAATCAATCCTGGCAACAGTGGTGGTGCCCTTTTAAATATGCAGGGAGAATTGATTGGAATTAACTGTGCCAAAATTGCATCAAGCAGTATAGAGGGAACCGGATATGCCATTCCGATTTCCAAGGCACAGCCCATTCTGGAAGAACTTATGAATCGTAAGACAAGGGATAAAGTTTCAGATGAGTCACAGATTGGCTATCTGGGAGTTAAATTCGCCGATCTTTCCAGAGAAGCAATCCAGATGTATAATATGCCATCTGGTGCATTTGTTATGGATGTGTATCCGGGAGAGGCAGCAGATAATGCCGGAATCCAGAAAAGCGATATTATTACCAAGCTGGATGGCCAGAAGGTTTCAAGTAAGGCTGATATCAACGATAAGCTTCAGTATTATTCAGCTGGTGAAGAAATCGAAATTGAGGTGGCACGGTTAAATAACGGAGAGTATGAGGAATCGACAGTAACTGTTACATTGAGTGCAAGACCGGATGGTAATCAGTAATATGCAAGGGGAGCTGATAAGGCTCCCCTTTTCACATTTTATAAAAAGTTAATTTCTAAATCAGAGAAAAGTATGGTACAATAAGAAAACAAAAATGATTTTTACATAAGATAGGAAAGACTGCTGGTCAGCCTGATAACAGCAGCAGGAAAGGAAATAATTATATGACTGAACATTTTGACGATGAAAAAGACGAAATCATCGATGGCGATATAACAGAGAAGAACGATGATCACGAAGATGACAGCGATTATGAGAAATTCTGTTTTCTCTGTCATCGTCCGGAGAGCCAGGCAGGCAAAATGATCGAGCTTCCTAACAATATACATATCTGTAATGATTGTATGCAGAAAAGCTTTGACACCATGACCCAGCAGATGAATAACGGACTGAATCTGAACGATCTTCTTAATATGCCTAATGTGAGTATGATCAATCTGGGCAGTATTCAGGATGCAATTCCCCGTCCGAAGAAAGTAAAGAAGAAAAAAGAAGATGCCAGGCCAGAGATTGATCTTAAGAAGATCCCGGCACCACATAAGATCAAGGCAAGCCTTGACGAATATGTAATTGGTCAGGAGAGAGCCAAGAAAGTAATGTCTGTTGCTGTCTATAATCATTATAAGCGTGTGGCTACAGACACTATGGATGAGATTGAGATAGAGAAGTCCAATATGCTGATGATCGGACCTACCGGATGTGGAAAGACCTACCTGGTAAAAACTCTTGCCAGACTTCTGGACGTGCCGCTGGCTATTGCAGATGCTACTTCTCTTACAGAGGCAGGCTATATTGGTGACGATATTGAGAGTGTGATCTCCAAGCTTCTTGCTGCAGCAGATAATGATGTGGAGAAAGCAGAGCATGGGATTGTCTTTATTGATGAGATTGACAAGCTGGCCAAGAAAAAGAACACCAATCAGCGTGATGTAAGCGGTGAAGCGGTTCAGCAGGGACTTTTGAAGCTTCTGGAGGGAAGTGAGGTAGAGGTGCCGGTCGGAGCCAACAGCAAAAATGCCATGGTTCCTATGGTAACGGTAAATACCAGAAATATTCTGTTTATCTGTGGAGGGGCATTCCCGGATCTGGAGAATATTATCAAGGAGAGACTGAATAAGCAGGCATCTATCGGCTTTTACGCAGACCTGAAGGACAAATATGACAATGATCCACATATTCTGGAGAAGGTGACAGTAGATGATATCCGTGCATTTGGCATGATTCCGGAATTTATAGGACGTCTGCCGATTATATATACACTGGACGGACTGAATGAGGATATGTTAGTGCAGATCCTGAAGGAACCGAAGAATGCAATTCTGAAACAATATCAGAAGCTCCTTGCCCTGGATGAGGTGAAGCTGGATTATGAGGAGGATGCGCTTCACGCGATTGCGGCCAAGGCACTGGAGAAGCATACTGGAGCCAGAGGTCTTCGCGCCATTCTGGAGGAATATATGCTGGATATCATGTATGAGATTCCGAAAGATGACAGTATTGGACAGGTGATCATTACCAGAGAATATATTGAAGGTACAGGCGGTCCGAGAATCCTGCTTCGCGGACAGGAAATTCCCCTGATCGGGATGGCTCAGTAGACAGGGAAACAGGTGTTTCATCACTTTGCAACTGTTCAGGAGACAGCTTTTAGCCGTAAAAGTACTGAATAGTTACAACACTTTTTATATGAAAAGGAGATGGTATTATGGCACGCGATTTTTTTGACGAGTTAAGTGACACAATTACAAGGACAACCAAGGATCTTGGAAAAAAAGCCGGTCAGCTTTATGAGGCGCAGAAGATCAGAAGCAAGATTTCCAGTGAAGAGCAGATGGTACAGAAACTGAAAGCAGACATTGGAAATGTGATCTTTGAGAAGTACAAAGAAGGTGCAGAAGTAGAAGGAGTTCTTAAAGGGTTCTGCGAAGAGATTGAGCAGCATCTGGATATTATTGACGGATATAAGGATGCAGCAGCGGAGATGAAGGGACGGAAAATCTGTCCGGCATGTGGAAAAGCTGTAGACAGAAGTGTCTCCTTTTGTCCATATTGTGGCTCTGTATGCCCGACTCCGGAACCAGAGAAAGCTGAGGGCGATGTGGTGGACACTGAGACTGCAGAACCTGTAGAAGAGACAGAAGAGAAGCAGGCAGAGAATGAGGCAGGTGCAGAGGAAGAAAAGGCCTCAACAGAAGCTGAGAAAAGTGGTCAGGATTTTCCTGGTAAATAAGGAGGCTGCATGTATGCTTTCGCTAACAATTGCCGGCGGAATCTTTCTGCTGGATTATAAGATAAAAGAACATATTGACAGTACCCGCCTTCAGGGAAGCAAAGAAGAAGTGCTGGGAGGCAGACTGCTCCTTCGGAACTGTCACAATAAAGATAAGATTCTTGGTAAGGTAAAAATCGGCAGGGAGAATTGTCAGGAGCTTGCAGCAGCCGGTATGGGCTGTGTGGCAGGAGAATACTGGCACCAGCTTCTCCACGGCGGAAATAAGCTTAGCAGAGCCGGTCTTGCCATGATCCTGGGTGGTGGAATGTCCAACTACACAGACCGTCGAAATAAAGGATATGTTACAGATTATGTGAGCCTGAATGTGAAGAACAAAGAAATTCGTAAGATCGTATTTAATCTGTCTGACGTATGTATTGCTGCAGGTACCATTCTGTGGGCAGCAGGAAATTTATTTTCATATAGGAAAAAATAATCTGAGACAGAAAACAAAAGACACCTGGCACAGTGCGCTAGGTGTCTTTTGTTTTTCTGGAGAGCAGTGAGGGAGGATAAGGCTGCTTTGTATCTGTGCGTTCCAGCAGATAATCTACACTTACATTATAGAAGTCTGCAATTTTGCATAAGACATCAGGAGGAATGATTCTTTCCCCTCGTTCATAACGTGAGTAGGTACGCTGGATCACATTGAGATAGTGAGCCATGTATTTCTGTGTCAGATCATGATCTTCCCGCAGCTCTCTGATTCTTTTGTACGTCATATTTCATTTCTCTGGTGTAAAAGTATAAATAGTATCAGCCGTCAGCCACAGGTGGATAACGGTTGATTTCATTATAAATTGCGGTTCCCTTGGAATAGTTAAAAAGACCAAAATGGACTAAGAACAAATCTATGCCGGAATCCTAAAAGATACAAAAATATATTTTTTAAATTTTTCAAATTTTTTTGAAAATTAGTGTGTCAAGCGTTTTTGAAAATGTCCTAAAATAATTGAAGTATTAGCCCCGGCTTTT